>ERZ808028.634-NODE-634-length-26882-cov-13.797277_pt1 | contig 26882 bp, 23 predicted proteins | sample MGYA00380184_ERZ808028 | MGnify/ENA primary metagenome ERZ808028 (study PRJEB31490, sample SAMN06133397) | mouse gut metagenome | isolation source: J8_1 | host: mice | place: China: Chengdu | collected 2015-05 ...
ATTGCGTATAAATGGACGGGAGAACCCCTGCCGCCAAGATAGGGCTGATGTGTAACGCTTTAGAGGCAAAACAGCCCAGCTATTTCAAGGCTTTCCGACTACGGTCGATAGGGGGCAGTACGATTTGACGTGCACCCATCAAAACGGGCCTCTAATGGCGTACAGAAGGACACAAAAAGCCAGGGCGGGAGGCCGACACTCCGGCGCTCCTGTCCTGACTTCTGCTGGACTGTGAAACTGTGCTGTCACACAAGAGGGCCTGTGGCCCTCTTGTGACACCCGCAGAAACTGTACACCCGCTTCGCGTCTGTACGGTTTCTGCGGGTCAGATAATGTTCACGATAACCCCCGCTGCTATTTGACCTCTCGCTTTTCGTTTCCGTTCCATTCCCTTCCGGCGGCTTTGCCGCTTGCCCTCAAAGGGAAGGGGTAGGGGAAGGGATAGGAATGGGTAATTGATAAATCTTTACTTGATTTTTCTTTATTTACTTATATCTTTATTTTATTGCGTCGGATTTACCTACATAGGATTTTCCAACATCGGTTTTCCCGATGTAGGTTATTCCAACGCCGGTTGACTGGACGGCGGCTGGGGTTCTTCATAAATAGTGTACTCCGCTCCCCGCAGCCGTCCCCGGCTGTCCCGTTCCCTTACCCGCACAATATACCCGGCCCGCTCCAGCTCGTGGACGGTCTGACGGATGGCATCAATCTGTTCCCGGTTGATGTGGGCCAGTCCTTGCAGGGTGTAGTCCCACTTTTCCGGGAGACTGAGCATCTGCGACAGCAGGCCCTTGGCTTTTAGGGATAGCTCCCGGTTCCGCAAATGATGGTTGGACATGACTGTGTAATTTGTGTTCTTCGCAACATGAAATACTGTCATTTCTGCTCCTTTCAGCGTATAAAGCGGTGTTCCCAGCCAAAGCGAGGCGGAGAACACCGCTTTTTTGTTTCATACATACCATGCTTGCCTGCCGTCCATACCCATTGATTTTCTTGTGTTTTGAGAAGTATCCTTATCTAACGCCGCCTTTTCAGCGTCCAGGTTTCCAGCAGATGATGGCCGACATGGAAAACGGCGAGATCGGCATCATCATCACGAAAGACTTGTCCAGACTGGGCCGGAACCAACTCCATACCGGGCTGTATATCGAGGAACGGTTTCCAATGTTCGGCGTCCGCTACATTGCCATCAACGACAACGTGGATACCGACAGCAGCGAAAGCAACGAGCTGATGCCGTTTAAGAATTTGTTCAACGAATGGTATGTTCGGGACTCCAGCCGCAAGGTTCGGGCCGTTCTCCGTGCCAAAGCGGAACGCGGGGAACGGCTGGGGACCAGAGCGCCCTACGGCTACCGAAAGGACGAGAACGACAGCAAAAAGCTGGTTGTAGACGAAGAAGCCGCCGCCATTGTCCGCCGTATCTTCGCCATGTGCGCGGCAGGCCGTGGGCCGAGTCAGATCGCCCGAAAATTAAGCGAGGAACAGGTTTTATGCCCCACGACCTATGCCTATCAGAAGTTTGGGGTCGGTCATGTGTCGCTGAACCTGGAAAAGCCCTGCCATTGGACGGACAGCACGATTGCGAATATGCTGGAAAACGAGCTGTATCTGGGCAATACCGTCAACATGAGATTCAGCAGCAAGTCCTACAAGGACAAACGGAAGGTGGAACACCCCAGAGAGGAATGTCTGGTATTTGAGGGAACGCACCCCGCCTTGGTGACGCAGGAGGTCTAGGATATTGTCCAGCGCGTGCGGCAGAACCGGCGCCGCCCCACCAAGATGAACGAGCAGAATAAGTACTCCGGGCTGGTGGTGTGCGCGGACTGCGGATCCACGATGGTGCTGCACCGGGCGCACACGATGAAGCCCACCTGGAACAACTTCACCTGCCGCACCTACAAGAAAGAGGGGGCTGAAGTCTGCACCGCCCACTACATCCGGGAGTGTGTGCTGGACGAGGTGATCCTGGAGGATCTTAGACGAGTGACGGCGATGGCCAGGGAACACACCAGGGAGTTCGCGGAGTACATCGGTAGCAGGCAGTCCGCTGAGATCCATCGGGAGATCCGCAGGCAGGAGCGGGAACTGACCGCTATGCGGAAACGTGGAGCGGAGCTGGACGCCATCTTCAAAAAACTGTACGAGGATCGGGTACTCGGCCATATCTCGGTGGAGCAGTTCCAGACGCTGTCCGGCGGCTACACAGAGGAGCAGACAAGACTGGCAGAGGAAATCCCAGCGAAGGAAAGTGCCATCCAGAAGCTGCGGGATACGGTTTCCAGCACCGAGGGTTTCATCGCCAAGGCCAAACGCTACACGGACATTACGGAGCTGACGCCGGAACTGCTGCGGCTGTTTATCCAGAAGATCGTGGTGCATGAGAAAAGCATGAAGTGGTCGAAGAAAGCCATGCAGACTGTCGAAATCCACTATAATGACATTGGCTGTATCGGAGGGGACATTCCGCAAGACAAAGAAAGCCCCCGGCAGGAAATCTCAGCGTGATTCCTGCCGGGGTACTTCCCCGGATTTTAGATACCCCTGTCAGGGGTAGGCCAATCCAGGCCGGGGCGTTTTTGACACTCAAACCAATTCAGCCAATGCGTTAACCAACACAGTCATGTCTTCTTCTGTCCCGATGCTGACGCGCAGCCAATTTTGAATATCCGGATTATCCCACCAGCGCACCAACACACCTCGCTCCCGCAGACCGTCCAACAGTTTCTTTCCACCGCAGCCCGGATGGCTGACGAACAAAAAATTTGTCCAGGATGGAAGTACAGTAAAGCCCTTTCCTTCCAAAGCCGTTCTCGTCCACGCCCGGATTTCCATCACCCTGCGGCGAATGGACTGAAAATAGTCCTCATCCCGAATGGCCGCCGCCGCCCCGGCCTGCGCCAGACGGTCCACCGTGTAAGAGTTGATGGAATCGCGCACACAGCGCAAGCCGTCGATGAGTCCGGTGTCGCCCATGGCCCAGCCCACCCGGAGCCCAGCCAGTGCCCGGGATTTGGAAGTAGTCTGCACCACCAGTAAATTGGGATACCGGTTGATAAGCTTTACCGCGCTTTCCGCACCGAAATCAATATAGGCTTCATCTACAATGACCACAACGTCCGGGTTGACCTGCAGCAGATGTTCCACCGTCTCCAGTCCAACGGCGATTCCGGTGGGGGCATTGGGGTTGGCCAGCACCACCCCGCTGTTGTTGCCGCATAACAAGTCAATGGGATCGGAAAAATCCGGGTTCATGGGAACTTCCCGGCGTTTTAATCCGAAAAAGTCGGTGTATACCGGATAAAAGCTGTAGGTGATTTTGGGAAACACCACCTCCCGGTCCGGGTTAAAAAACGCCTGGAACGCAAAGGCCAGAATTTCATCCGAGCCGTTGCCGCAAAAAACCTGCTCGACATCCAACCCTTCCCGTTGGGCAATGGCGGACCTCAGGTCTGTGCACTCCGGGTCCGGATAGAGTCGAAGGCTGTCTCCCACCGCCTCTCGAATAGCCGCAACCGCCTTAGGCGAGGGCGGATAGGGACACTCGTTGGTGTTCAGCTTGATAAACTTTCGGTTCCGGGGTTGTTCCCCGGGAGTGTACGGAATAATATTTTGAATTCGACTGCTCCAAAACCGGTTCATAAGACCGCCCCCTCGCGCTTTACCTTTTTGATGGATTTTTCCGCTTTGCTTCGAGGCGTCATTACCTCGTGGCCGCAGCCCAGGCACTTCAGCTTGAAATCCATCCCAACCCGGATCACCTTCCACTCTTTGCTCCCGCAGGGATGGGTCTTTTTCAGCTCCAAAATATCTCCTGTCCGGATGTCCATGGGCATCTCATTCGCCCTCTTTCACGGTTTTTTTGATCTTGTCCCAATACGCCTTGGCGGCCTGCTCTGTCTTATTCGGACCGTATTCGTAATATGTGCGGTCTTTGATGGCGTCTGGAAGATACTGCTGTTCCACCCAATGGCTCGGATAGCTGTGGGGATAGCGATAGCCCTGTTCCCGTTCAAATCCCGTGCCGTCGGCGTGGACGTTTTGCAGGTGCCGGGGATAATCTCCCGTCCGCCCCGCCCGCACATCGGCCAGGGCGGCGTCGATAGCATTGAGCAAGCTGTTGGATTTGGGCGCGGTAGCCAGCAGAACCGCCGCCTGGGCCAGGGGAAGCCGAGCCTCGGGCAGGCCTAACTGGAGGGCACTGTCCACGCAGGCTTTGACAATGGAAGCCGCTTGGGGGTACGCCATGCCGATATCCTCGCTGGCAGAGCATAGCAGACGGCGGATGGCGGTGAGCATATCCCCCGCCTCCAGCAGACGGGCCAAGTAATGGAGGGCGGCATCCGGGTCTGAACCACGCAACGACTTCATGAATGCGGAGGCGATGTCAAAATGGTCGTCTCCGTCCCGGTCATAGCGCATGGCGGAGCGCTGTGCCACCAGCCGAGCGTCGTCCAAAGTGATGGTGAGCACGCCGTTCTTGATACGGCTGGCCGTCATCAGCAACTCTACAGCGTTGAGCGCTTTTCGCACGTCTCCGCCGCAGGAGGAGGCCAAGTGCTCCCGCACACCAGGTTCACATTCCGTCTTCACCCCCAGCTCTTTGGACTGGAGGGCAACGCCCCGGTCGACAGCGGGGAGAAGGTCATCTGCCGTCAGCATTTTGAACTCAAACACGGTGGAACGGGATAGAATCGCGTTAAAAATGGTGAAATAAGGATTTTCCGTAGTGGACGCAATCAATGTAATTTTCCCATTCTCAATGAATTCCAGCAAAGACTGTTGTTGTTTCTTGTTAAAGTATTGAATCTCGTCCAAATAGAGCAAAACGCCATTCGGCGCAAGCAAAGTGCCTACCTGATCCATTACCTCCCGGACATCGGCCAGAGAGGCCGTGGTGGCGTTGAGCCGCCGCAGCGTCCGGCCTGAACGTTGGGCGATGATATTGGCCACGGTGGTTTTTCCGGTACCGGAGGGACCGTAGAATACCATGTTTGGAATCTTTTCGCTGTCAATTACCCGGCGAAGCAGGCCGTCCCGGCCCAAAATATGGCTTTGCCCCAGCACTTCGTCCAGAGTCTGGGGCCGGATACGGTCGGCCAACGGTTGGTACATGGGCGGCTCCTCCTCTTAATATATGGGGTTGATTATATCATATGATGCAAGCCTTCGCAAGGAGGGCTTTTCTTATGGTTCAGACACTTCGCTCCCCGGCCAGACTGCGTGCAAACAGAGCCCGGACCTCCTCCAGGCTGTCCGTCTGCCCCAGGGCCCACATCAGCTTGGTGACAGCGGCCTCGGTGGTCATGTCCCAGCCCTGAATAACCCCCTCCGCCAGGGCCTTCTGCCCCGCCTGATAAAGAGCAAAATTGCTGCTCTCGTAGAGGCACTGGCTGCACACCACCACCGCCATCCCTGCCTGAGCGGCAGCGTGGAGCTTCTCAATAAGGTTGCGCCGGATGAAGTGGAGCCCCCCCGCGCCAAAGGCCTCAATGACCACCCCCCGGTAGTGCATCCGCAGCAGCATGTCAAAAATCTCCGGATCCAGACCGGGGGTGAGCTTGATGAGAAACACCTGCTCACACAACTGGTCACGCAGAAGGCAGGCGCCCTCTGCGGGGGGGATGGCCTCCTCCCGAATGGTGAGCCCCGCCCCGTTGACCTGAGCCACCAGGGGCCAGTTCACGCTGTCGAAAGCCCCGAAAGCGGTGGTGTGGGTTTTTACTGCCCGGCAGCCCAGCATCACCCGGCGGTCAAAGGCCAAAAACACCCCTGGATGGTCCGACGAGGCCATAGCAAAGGCGGTGCGCAGGTTATCCAATCCGTCGGTGAGGGGGTGTTCGATGGGCAGCTGGGCCCCGGTGAGCACCACTGGCACGGGGATGTTCAACAACATATAGCTGAGCACCGAGGCGGTGTAGGCCATGGTGTCGGTGCCGTGGGACACCACGATGCCGTCGAAGCTGTTCCGTGCTTCAAAGACGTGGCGGGCAATGAGCCGCCACTCCTCGGGCTGGATGTTGGAGGAGTCCAGGTGGAGGATGTCACGGACGGTAAGGTCGTAGCTGTCAGGCAGGCCGCCAAGATAGTGGGACAGGGCTGTGCCGTCCAGGCCGGGAGCCAGTCCCTCCTCAGTGAGCCGGGAGGCGATGGTACCCCCGGTGGTAATGAGTAAGATACGTTTCATTGGTGAAAATGCCTCCTATTTTTCGATAAAAGAGAGGACTGCCTCTCGAGCCTGACAGGAGTCCATCAGGTCTCCGGCTATACTGACCTTATCGAAATTGCGGGCGCTGAGGAACAGTGCATCCGGCGGTGCGTCCCCCGTATGATATCGAAAGGCGGCAGTAAAGTTGTCCCGGCCGGTGTTGCTGACCACGATAAACTTTTTTGGCGCGCGCTCATACCGCTCCAGCAGGTCCGGACGCCCCTGAAAATAACACTGGCTGCGTTCGTTGAAAATGAAAAAGTTGGCGCAGGGGTAGTCGCAGTAGTTGGGGATGATGAAGTAAGACTGATTGCTGTGAACCACCGCGTCGTACATGGTAAATACCGGATCACTGCAATAGGGACACCGGGTCCGCTCTTGAAAGCATTCGTATCCGCACTGGCCGCAGGGCGTGAGGCGGAGGGCGGCGCAGTCGAAATGGCTCACTTCACCCTGGCCGGCCAGTATCTCCAGCAGAAGCTGGGCAATGGCTGTGCAGTTTCCGTTTTTCCGGCCACTGAAAGAGATGACGCAGCTTTTCAAGGAAACCCCTCCTTAATAGCGGAAAGCTCCGCGCCCGCTGGAGCGGGATATAAAATTCTACGTTCTTGCTGTCCGCGCCCCAGTCCCGGACAACCCGAATGGATTGGAAGGCATCCCCGTCAGCTCTCCAGCGCGAGGCATTACAAGGCCAGAAAAGCCCCCCGCCGGAGAAAACGGCAAAGATGGGTGGTCGGCGGTACGGAAAAGCCCGTTTTCGCCCCTCAGTATAGCTGATTTGAAAAAGGTTTGCAAGTATTGTAAGTAGCTGGGAAAACTGTTATACTGTTAAACGCCTAAACGATTGCAAGCGCAGGAGGAAATGGGACAGCTGAACCCATAGAACGGGAGGATGGCCGGATAAAGACGTCTCCTCCCCCTCTGCTTTCGCTGTTTCACCACTTCAAATTATGCTGCGTTGGCGGAGGGCCATCGGATATTTTTGAAACTCAATCCGTTTGTTTTGCCGGCTTTTTCAAGCTTCGCAATTGGTCTGCTAAAACTGTTTTGGAGGAATACGCTATGAATTACGATTTGCTTATTGTAGGCGCGGGCCCCGCCGGCCTCACCGCCGCCATCCACGCCCGGGCCCGGAACAAATCCGTACTGGTCATCTCCAACGCCCCGTTGTCCTCCCCCCTGTGCAAGGCCCCCGCCATGGCAAACTACCCCGGCCTGCCCGGCGTGACCGGTCGGGAACTGGTGGAAGGGTTGGTGAAGCAGGCCAAGGACCTGGGAGCGGAGTTCCGGCAAGGCCGGGCCCTATCTGTAATGCCCATGGGAAAATCGGTAATGGTATCGGTGGAAAGCGACGCGGCAGAGGGCCGGGCGGTCGTCTTGGCTCCCGGCGTGTCCCGGGCCGCCCCGCTCCGAGGGGAGGCGGAACTGTTGGGCCGAGGTGTGAGCTACTGCGCCACCTGCGACGGCATGTTCTATCGGGGTAAATCCGTAGTGTGTGCTGGGGACGCCCCCAACTTTGAGGAAGAGGTGGAGTTTTTGCGCTCCATCGGCTGTGAGGTAGCGGTGAAGCGGCTTGCGGGGCTGTCCATCCTGGGAGAGGACAACGTCACCGGCGTGCGGGACGCTACAGGGGAGGAGACCCCTTGCCATGGAGTGTTCCTGCTGCGGGCCTCTATCGCCCCCGCTCGGCTGGCCCCTGGCTTGGAGACCGAGGAGGGCTATATCAAGGTGGATGGCCGCATGGCCACAAATCTGCCAGGTGTTTATGCCGCCGGGGACTGCACGGGACAGCCCCTTCAGCTGGCCAAGGCGGTGGGGCAAGGGCAAACTGCCGCTCATTTTGCTATTGAGGCCATGGAGCAAGAGGGGTAATTCTCTAATTTTTCGTGAACTTCGTTTTCCTGTATTGAAATTTTCCTGAAAAGATGGTAACATAAGAATATCAAAGGGGGACTCCCCCCAATACTCAAGTTAAGGAGTGGTCAAAATGGTCAAGGTTATCATGGGCCTGAAGGGCACCGGAAAGACCAAGCAGATGATCGACCTCATCAACACAGCAGTGGATACCGAGCACGGCAACGTGGTTGCCATCGCCCACAATTCCAAGCTGAACTATAAAATCAACTATAAGATCCGGCTGGTGGACACCTCTGACTACAGCATCCCCAACTACGACACCCTGCGGGGCTTCCTGTACGGCCTGTACGCCAGCAATTACGATATCACCCACGTATTCATCGAGAGCCTGAACAAGCTGGTGCCCACCGTGGGCAACGAGGATGTGGAGCCCTTCCTGGACTGGCTGGAGGCCTTCTCCCAGAAGAGCGGCATCAAGTACACCATCTCCATCAGCGAGGACGCCTCCAAGGCCAGCGATGGCGTGAAGAAATATTTCTAATATCCGGACCCCTTAAGACAGACCGGGCGGGCGCGTGCCCGCCCGGTCTTTTTATCCCCGGAGGAACTTAATTATTTAGGAGGTTATGCAAATGGAGCGGACCCAGACCATGAGGCCCTGCGGGACAGGGAGGCGCGTGATATGAGCGGAAGGAGGGACGAGCGGGCCAAGGTGGAGACCGGGGTGGTCCTGCCCCGGGCCATCCACCTGGTGCCGCTGGACAATATCAACGGGTTTGACGTCCGGCCCGGCTTTTATGAGACCAACGGCGCCACCGCCATCCCCGGCGGGGTCAATTTCACCGTCCACTCCCTGGGCGCCACCGGCGTGGAGCTGCTGCTCTTCCGCCGGGAGGAGTCCGAGCCCTTTGCCGTGCTCCCCTTTCCGGAGCACTACCGCATCGGCAATGTGTACTCCATGATCGTGTTCAAGCTGAACATCGAGGAATTTGAGTACGCCTACCGGGTGGACGGGCCCTACGAGCCGGAAAAGGGCCTGATCTTCGACAAGAGCCGCTACCTGCTGGACCCCTACGCCAAGGCGGTCACCGGCCAGAGCGCCTGGGGCAAGACCACCCCCCACGGCCAGCACTACAAGGCCCGGGTGGTGAAGGACGACTTTGACTGGGGCAATATGGGCCAGCCCCTCATCCCCATGGAGGACCTGGTCATCTACGAGCTCCACGTCCGGGGGTTCACCAAGGACCCCTCCTCCGGGGTGGAGCACCCCGGCACCTTCGCCGGGCTGATGCAGAAGCTGCCCTACCTGGAGGAGCTGGGTGTGAACGCCATCGAGCTGATGCCCATCTTCGAGTTCGACGAGATGCTGGACTACCGGGAGGTGAACGGGCAGGAGCTGTACAACTACTGGGGCTACAGCACCGTCAGCTTTTTCGCCCCCAACACCAGCTACACCGCCTCCACTGAGTACAACCGGGAGGGCAACGAGCTCAAGCGGCTGATCCGGGCCTGCAAGCAGCGGGGCATCGAGGTCTACCTGGACGTGGTGTTCAACCACACCGCCGAGGGCAACGAGATGGGGCCCTTCTTCTCCTTCAAGGGCTTTGACAACAACATCTACTACCTGCTCACCCCGGAGGGCTACTATTACAACTTCTCCGGCTGCGGCAACACCCTGAACTGCAACCACCCCATCGTCCACCAGATGATCCTGGACTGCCTGCGCTACTGGGTGACCACCTACCGGGTGGACGGCTTCCGGTTCGATCTGGCCTCCATCTTGGGCCGGGATGAGAACGGCGCGCCCATGGTGTCCCCGCCCCTGCTCCAGGCCCTGGCCTTCGACCCCATCCTGGGGGACGTGAAGCTCATCGCCGAGGCCTGGGACGCGGGAGGGCTGTACCAGGTGGGCACCTTCCCCGCCTGGAACCGCTGGGCGGAGTGGAACGGCCGCTACCGGGACGACATGCGCCGCTACCTCAAGGGGGATGGGGGGATGGCCCAGGCCGCGGCCCTGCGCATGACGGGGTCGAAGGACATCTACGCCCCCGCCGCCCGCCGCAACGCCTCGGTGAACTTCCTTACCTGCCACGACGGCTTCACCCTTCACGACCTGTACACCTACAACAACAAGCACAACGAGGCCAACGGCTGGAACAACACCGACGGCGCCAACGACAACAACAGCTGGAACTGCGGCGCGGAGGGGGAGACCGACGACCCCCAGGTGAACGCCCTGCGCCGCCGGATGGTCCGCAACGCCTTCGCCCTGCTGATGTGCTCCCGGGGCATCCCCATGTTTCTGGCCGGGGACGAGTTTGGCAATACCCAGTTCGGCAACAACAACGCCTACTGCCAGGACAACATCACCTCCTGGCTGGACTGGTCGCTGCTGGAGAAAAACCAGAGCCTGTTCCGCTTCTGCCAGTATATGATCCGCCTGCGCAAGAACAACCGGGTGCTGCGCTGCGACATGAGCGGCGGGGCCTGCGGCTTCCCCGACGTGAGCTTCCACGGCGTGGCCCCCTGGCAGGACAAGTTCGGCCCGGAGGACCGGTATGTGGGCGTCATGTTCGCCGGGGCGGAGCGCAACGTGGGCCCTCAGATCGTCTATGTGGCCTCCAACTCCTACTGGGGGGAGCTGAACGCGGCCCTGCCCCAGCTGCCCGCCTCCATGCGGTGGGAGCGGGTGGTGGACACCTGGGACGAGGAGCAGCACCCCCGCCCCGTGGACGGCAACTGCTTCACCATCGGCCCCCGCAGCGTGATGGTGTTCCGGGCAAAATAGATCCCTGGCCCTACCGGGCCAGGAACCCCGCCTGGTCCAGCGCCGCCACCGCCCGCGCGTAGGCGTCCTCGCCGGGGCAGCGCAGGGTGTGCAGGTGGATGCCGTCGGTGAGCGCCGACAGGGGCCGGGCGCCGTACTGCTCCACCTTGCGTATGAATTCGGAGATGTCGTACCGGGAGCACAGCTCCAGCGGCCCGGTGAGCTGGCCGTACACCGGGTGTTCCACGATGACATTTTCCACGGCGCACCCCTGGTCCACCATCAGCGTCAGCTCCCGCTCCATGTCCTCCCCCCGGTGGAGGCAGGCCACGGTGCGCACAAGCCCCGGCCGTGGGCGCTCCAGCACATACCCCCGGGGGGTGGCCGAGACGGCCTCCCCCGCCGCCCGGAGCAGGGCCACGTCCCCCACGATGATCTGGCGGCTCACAGACAGGCGCTGGGCCAGGGCGGTGGCGGACAGGGGTCGGTCGGACTCCTTCAGGTATTCCAAAATGCGGGTCCGGCGCTGGCTGGTGTTCATGGGCGGCTCTCCTCTCGGCGTTTTTCATCCAAAGTATACCACACCGGCCGTGGCCCCGCAAGCGGGGTCACGGCTGAGATGCGCCAAAGATCTCCTCCAGGTGCTCCTCCACCTCCGGCCCGGGCAGCAGGGCGGAGGAGAACCCCAGGCGCTGGGCCAGCGACAGCTTCTCCTGGATGGAGCGCGGGGTGTCAAACAGCACAAAGTGGGCCTGGGGCCCCGACATGTAGGTGAAATAGTGGGCGCACAGCCCCCGGTCGAAGAACACGGCGGGCTCCAGGCGGCTCAAGAGCTCCTCCAGCCGCTCCTGGGGCAGGGGCTCCCCCCGGCCCCGGGCGGGGAGGGGGAACTCCTCCCGGGCCCACTCCACCGCCAGGGCGGGCCGGTCCGGGCCGTACCGGTCCAAAGCCTCCCGCAGCCGGCGCTCCAGGGTGCCGTGGGTGAGGGCGGAGGGGATGAGCACCCGGGCCTTTGGCGCGTGGGGGGCGAAGGGCTCGGGGACGTACAGCGCCCAGCCCTGGGCGGCGCAGTTGCGTCCCAGGATCTCCACCAGCTTGGGCAGGCACCCGGCGGGGGGGCCCTCGAAGTCGCATACGATGCCCCGGAAGAACCGGCGGCGGCACTCCCCCAGAATCTGGCGGCAGCAGCCCACCGGGTCGCCGGCGCCGTCAAAGCCCGCGCAGTCCACCTGCATCAAGCCGCCCCGCAGCCCCTGGGGCAGGCGGATGCCCAGCAGCTTCGGACCCGGTCCCACCCGGTAGGCCATGTGGGCGGGGGTGAGGCCGAAGGCCCGTCCCCTGGTCTCCCGCCCGGCGGGCAGGGCCAGCAGCAATTCTTTCATGGGATATCCCCCTTGTGAACGGCAGAAATTTGTGATATAGTCTAGCAGACATCCTCAATAAACCATATGCTCGTCCAGGGCGGAATAGAAGGTGGAGTATGAAGAAGCGCGGAGAAGCGGACAGCGAGGGAGCTTGGAGCGGAGGGAAAGCAAAAGCCCAAGGCCCGCGCAGCGGGGCTGGGTTTTGCTTGAGGCGCAGCGAAAGCGACCGAGCGCCTTGGCCGCTTCGCAGCGTGACAACGGCGTGGTTCCGGGCCAAATTCACGGCTCATGACATTTACGAGATCACCGGCGCGGCCCTGGAGCGCCGGGGCATCCGGCTGCTGCTGGCGGATCTGGACAACACGCTGGCGCCCTACGGCGTGCCCGAGCCGGACCAGCGGCTGCGGGCGTGGCGGGACGAGCTCCAGTCCCACGGGGTGACCCTGTTCATCCTGTCCAACAACCGCCACGAGAGCCGCCCCAGGATCTTCTCCGAGGCGCTGGAGGTGCCCTATATCGGCCACGCGGGGAAGCCCAAGACCCCCTCTTTTTGCAGGGCCATGGAGCGGATGGGAGTGACCCGTGAGCAGACCGCCATCGTGGGCGACCAGATTTTTACCGACGTGCTGGGGGGCAACCTGGCCGGGGTGTCCGCCATTTTGGTGGAGCCCATCCGGCTGGCGGGCAACCCCGGGCGGTATCTGCGCTACGCAGCCGAGTGGCCCTTCCGGCTGCTGTCGGGGGGGGGGGAGCGGCTGTGAGCGCCATTTTTGGCCCCGCGGGCAACGCGGAAAGCTTCCCATACAAATCGTCGGCGGAGGCGCCCCGCTGGCTGCGGGAGCTGGGCCTGGACTGCTACGAGTACCAGTGCGGCAAGGGGGTCCACGTGGGGGAGGACACCGCCCGCAAGGTGGGCCTCGCCGCCCGGGAGCACGGCATCGTCCTGTCCCTCCACGCCCCCTACTTCATCAACCTGGCAAACCCGGACCCCGAGGCGCTGCAAAAGACCATCGGCTACATCACCGGGGCCTGCCTGGTGGCGGGGTGGATGGGGGCGGGCCGGGTGGTGATCCACTCCGGGGCGCTGATGAAGCGCACACGCTGGGAGGCGCTGGACACCGCGCTGGACTCCCTGCGGGAGGTCATCAAAGCCTGCGACGGGGCGGGGTTTTCCCACATCGCCCTGTGTCCCGAGACCATGGGGAAGATCAATCAGCTGGGGGACCTGGACGAGGTGCTGGAGCTGTGCACCCTGGATGAGCGGCTGGTCCCCTGCGTGGACTTCGGCCACCTGTACGCCCGCTCCCTGGGGGCGGACGAGGGGGAGAAGGTTTTTGGGCGGATGCTGGACCGCATGGAGCAGGTGCTGGGGGCCGAGCGGGCCTCCCGGTTCCACAGCCACTTTTCCCACATCGAGTTCACCCCCAACGGCGGGGAGAAGTGCCACCGCACCTTTGCCGACGACGGGGGCTACGGCCCGGACTGGGCGCCGCTGGCTCAGGCCGTGGCCTGGCGGGGGTGGAGCCCCACCTTCATCTGTGAGAGCGCGGGGACTCAGGCGGAGGACGCGCTGGAAATGAAGCGGATTTACCGGGCATTTGAGCTCAAACCGGATGGATAGAGAAGGAGGAATTGATTGTGACGCCGATTGCGCGGGGCGCGGCCAACTTTTGGGGCCTGAATGGGATGCCCTCCTGGGTGTATCTTCTGCTGGGCGCCGTCATGACCATCGCGGGGCTGTATATCATCATCAACCCCAGGGCGTTTTTGAGCTGGGGCCGGGGGAGGAGCTACACGGGGAAAGAGCCGTCCAAGTCCTCCCTGATGGCCGCCCGGATTGTGGGGGCCGCCATCATCGCCATGGTGGCGGTGGGCTATCTCAGCCTGGTGCAGTGAGCAAAACGATATTTTAAAGATAGGAGATGTTTCCCATGACCCATTTTGAGAAAATTGCCGCCGGCCTGAAGGGCCGGGGCCTGGACGCCATGCTGGTCACCAGCGAGCCCGGCGAGTTTTACGCCATGGGCTTCCACGGGGAGGGCATGGCCTTCATCACCCCGGACAAGACCTGGTACTACACCGACACCCGGTACATTGAGGCCGCCCGGCAGCTCATCGCCGGGGCGGAGGTGGCCCTGCCCCCCAAGGGCGGCACCTACCGGAAGCTGGCGGCCCAGTTGGTGAAGGAAAAGGGCGTGGCCAAGCTGGGCTTTGAGGAGGAGTACATGCCCGTGGGCGACTACAACCAGTGGACGAAGGAGGTGGACGCCGAATTTGTCCCCGCCTCCCAGCTGCTCACCGAGCTGCGGATGGTGAAGGACGAGGGCGAGCTGGCCGCCATGCAGGAGGCCCAGCGCATCACCGACGAGGCGCTGCTGGAGATTCTCAACTTCATCAAGCCCGGGCTCACCGAGCAGGAGGTGGCCGCCCGGCTCACCTACATCATGGCCCGCAAGGGGGCGGAGCGCAACTCCTTTGACCCCATTGTGGCCTGCGGGGCCAACGGCTCCAAGCCCCACGCCGTCCCCGGCCCCGCCGTCATCGAGAAGGGCCAGTTTGTCACCATGGATTTCGGCTGCAAGGTGGGGGGCTACTGCTCCGACATGACCCGCACCGTGGCCATCGGCCAGCCCTCTGAGGAGATGGAGCTGGTGTATAACACCGTGCTCAAGGCCCAGCTGGCGGGGATCAAAGCCGCCCACGCCGGGGTGGTCGGAAGGGAGGTCCACGAGGCCGGGGCCAAGGTCATCGCCGACGCGGGGTACGGGGAGTATTTCGGGCACGGCTTCGGCCACTCCCTGGGCATTGAGATCCATGAGAACCCCCGGTTCAGCAATCTGTGGGATAAGCCCATCCCCGCCGGGGCGCTGCTGTCCGCCGAGCCGGGTATCTACCTGCCGGGCCGGTTTGGCGTGCGCATCGAGGACGTCATCATGCTCACCGAGGGGGGCTGCATCGACATCACCCACTCCCCCAAGCAGCTCATCATTTTGTAACTTTTGCGTCAGCGCATAAAAAAAGCCCCGCCGCGCATACTGACCACAGTTACGCAGGAAAGGCGGCGAGGGTTTTATGCCGAACTGGAAACAACGGCTGGCGGTGGGGGCGCTGGCGTTCGCTGTGCTGGCGCTTGCGGTGTTCTCATACCTGTCCCCGGAGGAGCCGGGGGAGGAAAAGACGGCCGCCGGCCAGGCAAAGCTCCCCGCGGGGCCCTACGTGGCCCTGACCTTTGACGACGGGCCAAGGGAGGCCACCACCCCGGTTTTGCTGGACGGCCTGGCCCAGCGGGGGGTGCGCGCCACCTTTTTCGTCATCGGGGAGAACGTGGAGGGCAACGAGCTGCTCCTCCAGCGCATGGAGGGGGAGGGCCACCAGATCGGCCTGCACACCTACCACCACAAGAGCCTGGACCAGCTCAATGCCGCCGGCTTTTACGCCGAGGTGGACCAGCTGCGGGAGACCCTGTCCGCCCTGCTGGGCCGGGAGGATTTCATGCTCCGCCCGCCCTACGGCATGATCAGCGCCGCCAACCAGGCCCGGACCGCCGTCCCCATCATCCTGTGGTCGGTGGACCCGGAGGATTGGTCCGACCGGGACACGGCCCGGCAGGTGTCCGTCATCACGGAAAACGTCCGGGACGGGGACATCATCCTGCTCCACGACATCTACCCCGCCAGCGTGGACACCGCCCTCCAGGTGGTGGACACGCTGATGGCCAGGGGCTATCACTTTGTCACCGTGGAGCAGCTGTTCGCCATCCGGGGAAGGACACCGGAAAACGGGAAGGTGTACCGCCGTCTGCCCCCGGAGGGCTAGGCGCCTTTAACCCAAAATATTCCATCAGGCCGGGGCCGGCCCGCGTTTCGCGGGCCGGCCCCGGTGTTTTCCCGCTTTCACATACAAATTGCAATTGGAGGGGGAATATGATATAATACGCGAAAAGCACGGGTACGGCGGTGTGGGGCGCTTAAAGCCCCAGAAAAAGGAAGGAGAAAACGATGATGAAAAACACGCGCGGCGCGGCAAGGAGGCTGTGTCTGGTCTGTCTGGCGGCGCTTTTGACGGCGGCTCTGGCGGGTTGCGCCGGCCGCGGCCCCCTGGACCCCAAGGACCCGGTGACCCTGACGGTTTGGCACTACTACAACGGCTCCCAGCAGGCCGCCTTTGACGCGCTGGTGGAGGAGTTCAACGACACCGTGGGCCGGGAGCGGGGCATCTATGTCCAGAGCTACTCCCAGGGCTCCGTCTCCGACCTGGAGACGGCGGTGCGGGACGCCATCGACGGCAAGGTGGGGGCGGACCCCATGCCGGACATCTTCTCCTCCTACGCGGACACCGCCTACGAGGTGGAGCAGGCCGGGGCGTTGGCCAACCTATCCGACTACCTGAGCCAGGAGAACCTGGAGCGGTATGTGGATTCCTACATCGAGGAGGGGCGCATTGCCGCCGACGGCGGCCTGCGCATTTTCCCCACCGCCAAGTCCACCGAGATCATGATGGTGAACAAGACGGACTGGGAGCCCTTCGCCCAGGCCACCGGGACCTCGCTGGAGGACCTGCGGACCATGGAGGGGGTCACCGCCGCCGCTCGGGCCTACTATGAGTGGACGGACGGCCTCACCCCCGACGTGCCCGGCGACGGCAAGGCGTTTTACGGCCGGGACGCAATGGCCAACTACTTCATCATCGGAATGCAGCAGCTGGGGGTGGAGATCTTCCGGGTGGAGAACGGGGAGGTCACCCTGAACACCCCCAAGGAGGAGCTGCGCCGCCTGTGGGAGAACTACTATGTCCCAATGGTAAAGGGCTATTTTGGCGCCTATGGGAAGTTCCGCTCCGACGATGTAAAGACGGGGGACCTCTTGGCCTATACCGGCTCCACCACCTCCGCCATGTACTTCCCGGATCAGGTGGAGGTGGACGGGGGCAGCCACGCCATCGATTACATCGTGATGCCCGCGCCGGTGTTTGAGGGCGGGCGGCGTTACGCCGTGCAGCAGGGCGCGGGCATGGTGGTGAGCAAGTCGGACGAGCGGCACGAGTACGCCGCCGTGGAGTTCCTGAAGTGGTTCACCCAGCCGGAGAACAACCTGCGCTTTGGCTGCGTGTCCGGCTATCTGCCGGTGGAGAAGGAGGCGGCCAGCGTGGAGAAGCTGGACCAGGCCATCGCGGACCAGGAATTGTCAGTGGCCCCCAAGACCTATGACTGCCTGACCACCATTTTTGACGAGATGGAGGACACCACTCTTTACACCAACAAGAGCTTCCAAAACGGCTCGGCGGCCCGCAAGGTGCTGGAGTACCATCTGGCCGACCGGGCGGCGGAGGACCGGGCGGCGGTGGTCGCCGCCGTGGCCGGGGGCCGGAGCGTGGAGGAGGCTGCCGCGGACTATGTGAGCGACGCCGCCTTTGAGGCGTGGTATGAGGACTTCTGCGGTGCGCTGAGCGGGGCGGTGGCCAAATAGGGACATGAAAACAACGGGTAAAACGGGAAAAAAGATCACCATATTCCGCTTTTTCCTCTTTCCGCTCATTGCCATCATGCTGGTGCAGAGCGCCATCACCATCGGCACCCTGGTGGTGCGCCAGACCACCAAGACGCTGGAGGAGTACTCCGGCACCATGATGAGCCGTCTGGTGGAAAACCGCGGCGTGATCCTGCAAAACGACATGAACCAGCGCTGGGCCACCATCCACGAGCAGGAGCCCCGGGTCAACGCCCTTTTGGAGGAGTATCTGAAGGGCCGGGGGGTGGGGCTGGCGGAGCTGCTGCGCTCGGGCGAGCTGCGGGGCGGGCTGCTGAAGGAGCTGTTCCCCGAGTGCCTGGAGATCCTTCAAAGCAGCTCCACCACCGGGATCTTTCTGGTGCTGACGGGGGCGGAGGGGCTGGAGGACGGGGAATTTGACGGCTTTTTCATCCGGGACTCCGACCCCAACACCAACCCCGCCAACTACACGGATCTGCTGCTGGAGCGGGGGGACAAGGGGCTCTCCCGGGATTGGGACATTCCGCTGGACACAAACTGGGCCACCCGCTTTCGCATGGACGGTCCGGGAGAACAGGACGCCGACCGCTATTTCTATGAGCCCTGGCGGGCGGGGGACAGCCACCCGGAGGCGGACACCGTCGATCTGGGATACTGGTCCGCGCCCTTTTCCCTGGAAAAGGAGCTGCCGGACAGTTATAAGATGATTACCTATTCCATCCCCCTGCGGTATGGGGGGCGGACCTATGGGGTGCTGGGGGTGGAGATCTCCAGCCGGAGCCTGTCCAATTACTTCCCGGCGGCGGAGCTGAACGAGTCCCAGCAGTCGGGGTACATGCTGGCCGTGGAGCGGCAGGACGGCAGCTACAGGCCGCTGGTGGGCAAGGGGATGCTCTACGACCTGATCCGGAATCACGGCGACGGCTTTGAGCTGCGGGAGACCGGCTATCAGGGCCTTTTGCGGGTGCGGGATGTGAAGCTGGACCGGCAGGGGGTCTTTGCCGTGGTGCGTCCGCTGCGGCTGTACAGCAACAACGTTCCCTATGAGGATACCCGGTGGGCGCTGCTGGGGCTGGACACGGAGGAGGACCTGTTTGGCATGAGCCGCCAGCTCTACCTCTGGATGGTGGCCGCCGTGCTGATGGGCCTGGCCTTCGGGGTGCTGGGCATCTACGTGACGGTGCGGCACCTGACCAGGCCGGCCCAGGAGCTGATGCGGTGCATCAGCGCGGGGCAGGCGGGCCTCCAGTCCTTCAGGCCCTCCAACATCTTGGAGCTGGACTCCCTCTACGACGTGGTGAACGACCTGACCCGGCGGCAGAAGGAGGCGGAGAACATCCTGCTGGAGGAGAAGGAGCGCTATAAAATGGCGCTGGAGTCCACCAGGGACGTGTTTTTCTCCTACGATCTGGACAGCCGCATGCTGGATTTGGTCAACCACAAGACCATGAGCGGAGAGTGGCCCTGCGACAACTTTGGGGGCAGCTTTATCAACCCGGCTTACATCCACGAGGAGGACCGGCCCCAGGCCGTGGAGGCGCTGCAGCGCGACGCCGACGACCTGTACGCGGAATTCCGGCTGAAGTGGCAGACGGACCAGGAGTATGCCTGGGTGGCCCTGACCGCCAAGGCGGTGTACGACACCGACGGCCGGCGCCGGAAGCTGGTGGGCAGCATCCGGAACATCCAGAAGCAGAAGGAGCGGGAGGCCGAGCGGCTGCGCAGGAATACCATCGACGGGGTCACTGGGCTGTACGCCAGCGGCGCGGGGCTGAAGGCGGTGGAGGAGTGCCGGGCTCTGAGGCCGGACGGGGTCATGGCCGAGCTGTATGTGGACCGCCTGAAGCAGGCCAATGAGAAAAACGGTATTGTCTTTGGGGACATGGTGCTGGAGGAGCTGGGCGGACTGGTGCAGGAGCGCTGCCGCGAGCTGGAGCAGTCGGGGAGCGGCCGGGCGGTGGCCCTGCGGCTGAACCGGGAGGAGCTGGCGGTGTGGCTGGAGGGCGCGGATCAGGCCGGAGGGGAGGAGTTCGTGCGCTCGCTCCTGGAGGCGGCGTCCGCCCGCTTTCAGGAGGACACCTTCCCCCTGTGCCTGCGGGCCGGCTTGGCCCGGGCGGAGGGCGGCCGGAGCGCGGAGGAGCTCATCCGTATGGCGAAGCTGGCCCGGGAGCAGGCGCGCTCCGGGCCGGGGCGGCAGTGGGCCGCCTATGAGGACGTCCCCCGGGAGCGCCGGGACCAGCTGCCCCCCCTCCAGGCCCGCGAGATCGACACGATGGGCTACGGGGAGGAGACGGGGCTGGTGTCGGTGGCGCTGAACCTGTTTGGCAAGGGGGACGACTTCCCCGCCCAGATGACGCTGATGGTGCGGAAGATCGGCCGGTTCTACCGGGCCGAGGGGGTGCTTGTCTCCCTGCTGCGGCCGGATTTCAACTCCAACTATCTGAACTATCAGTGGCGGCGGGACGGGACGCGGACCGCCCAGAGCGTGACAAAGTATACCCGGGAGGAGGAGGAGACGTTCTTCGCCTGGCTGGGCCGGGAGCAGGCGCGGTACTTCTCCCCGGAGGACAGCCGCCGGGAGGCGCTCCAGCGCTTCCTGTGGGTGGAGCCCGGCCAGCAGGGGGCGGCCCTGCCCCTGTACGACAGCGGGAACTACATCGGCAGCCTGTGCGTCCTGGGCCTGACCCGTTCCGTGGTCGAGGACCCGGAGAGCCGCCAGGACCTGGCCGAGCTGGGCCGGGTGATCCAGGGCCAGTTGAACCAGCGGCAGCACGACATCGCCAGCCGGGCCAAGTCTGAGTTCCTCTCCCGCATGAGCCATGAGATCCGCACGCCCATGAACGGCATCATCGGTATGACCGCCATCGCCCTGCAGGAGGACCAGAGCCAGGAGCGGGTGCTGGACTGCCTGCAAAAGATCCAGTCCTCCTCCAACTACCTGCTGGGGCTGATTAACGACATTTTGGACATGTCCAAAATCGAGAGCGGCAAGATGAAGCTGGAGGCTGTGGACTTCGATATGAACGAGATGCTGGACACCATCCAGGAGCTGATCGCGCCCCAGGCGGCGGCCAAGAGGGTCCACTTCGTGCGGGAGGTGTCTCTGGAGCACACCTGGTTCTCGGCGGACCAGATGCGCATCAGCCAGGTGCTCATCAACCTGCTGGGCAACGCGGTGAAATTCACCCCGGCGGAGGGGAGAGTGATCCTTACCGTGCGGGAGGAGGCGCCGGCCGGGGAAGAGGTTCTGGTCCATTTTGCCGTGGCCGACACCGGCATCGGCATCGCGAAGGAGGAGCAGGACCGGGTGTTCCGCTCCTTCGAGCAGGCCGCCGGGGCCAATACCTCCAAGCAGCCGGGGACCGGGCTGGGGCTGTCCATCAGCAGCCGTCTGGTGCGGATGATGGGCAGCGGCATCCGGCTGGACAGCGCGCCGGGGGAGGGGAGCACCTTCAGCTTTACCATCCCCCTGGCGCTGGGCACGCCGGTGGAGCGCGGGGAAAGCGCCCAGGAGCTGTCCTTTGCGGGCTACCGGATTTTGGTGGTGGAGGACAACGAGCTGAACTCCGAGATCGCCCAGTGCCTGCTGGAGGAGCGGGAGTTTGAGGTGGAGTGCGTCTACGACGGCGCCCAGGCGGTGGAGCGGATGCGCGCCACGCCGCCGGGCACCTACGACGTGATCCTCATGGACATCATGATGCCGGTGATGGACGGGCTGGACGCCACCCGGGCCATCCGGGCCATGGACCGGCCGGACTGCCGCGCCATCCCCATCATCGCCATGTCGGCCAACGCCTTTGACGACGATCTGAAAAAATCCGTGGAGTGCGGCATGAACGGCCACCTGTCCAAGCCGGTGGAGGTGGAGAAGCTGTATCAGGTGCTCAGCCAGGTCCTGCACGGCTCCGACGCCGCGCGGCCGTGACCGGCAAACCAGGAGCGGCGCCGCGAACGCGGCGCCGCTCCTGGTTTTTTCGTTTCGCGAGGCGGCTTCAGAGGGGAAGCAGCACCCGGTACATCATCACGAAGTGGGCGATGGAGCCCAGCAGGATGAACACGTGGAATACCTCGTGGCAGCCGAACCGGGGGTTGTCCCGCCCCGGCCACTTCAGGGCGTAGAGCACGCCGCCCACGGTGTAGAGAATTCCACCCGCCAGCAGCCAGGCCACCCCCCGCAGCCCCAGCACCTGCCACAGGGGGTAGATGGCGAAGATGGCCAGCCAGCCCATGGCGATATACACGGTGGAGGTGACCACCCGGGGACAGTTGATCCAGGCCACGCTCATCACCAGCCCGGCAATGGCCAGCGCCCAGATGATGCCGAACAGGGACCAGCCCCAGGCCCCCCGCAGGGCGATGAGGCACACCGGGGTGTAGGACCCGGCGATGAGGAAGTAGATGGAGGCGTGGTCCACCTTCCGCAGGGCCACCCGGCCCTGTACGGTGGTGTTGATACAGTGATAGAGGGTGGACGCGGTGTAAAGCCCCACCATGGACAGTCCGTAGATGGCGAAGGACACGACCTTCCACACATCTCCCAGCCGGGCCGCGCCCACCGTCAGCAGGACGGTGGCCACAACCCCCAGCGCCGCCCCCACTCCGTGGGTGATGGCCGACCAGGGCCGCAGTCCGTCGTAGGGATTCCTGCCCTTTTCCACCGGCCTTGCCCTGCGCCGGGGGAGGCTGTCAAAGGGGTCGCGATATAGTGCTTGTTCCATAAGGACACCGCCTTTCTTACCTGCTAGTATAATACTGACCTTCCGATATGTCAAGTCGAAAACTGTTTAATATAATTATTAAAATTAGATTAACAAAAAGTTCCTTCCACCCATGTCCCGCATTCGCAAAGGGGGGATTGAATTTTGTGGGAAAACGGAGTATAATACCTCTAATATTGAGGGAAAACGCGCCGTCCGGCGCCGCCCTTGAGGGGGACGACCATGGAAAACTCGTTGGGCCTGTATCTGCATATTCCATTCTGCCGGAGCAAATGCGACTACTGCGACTTCTATTCGCTGGCGGGCCGGGACGACCGGATGGACGACTATCAGCGGGCGCTGCTCCAGCAGATTCTGGACACCGCCCCCCGGGCCAAGAAGCAGGTGGTGAACAGCGTATACATCGGCGGAGGGACCCCAACCTGGTACGGGGAGAAGCGGCTGCTGGAGCTGATTGGCGCGGTGAAAAAGCGCTTCAGCCTGTCCAAGGACGTGGAGTTCACCCTGGAGGCCAACCCGGACAGCGTGGATGAGAAAATGCTCAAGCGCCTGCGCCGGGCGGGGGTGAACCGGCTGTCCATGGGGATGCAGTCCGCCTGCGACAAGGAGCTGGCAGCCGTCCACCGCCCCCACACCTTTAAGCAGGTGGAGCAGGCGGTCAAGGCCGCTCGGAACGCCAAAATACGCAATTTGAACCTGGATCTGATCTACGGGCTCCCCGGTCAGACGGAGCCGAGCTGGAAGACCTCGGTGGAGGCGGCGCTGGCGCTGGAGCCGGAGCACCTGTCCTGCTACGGCCTGACGGTGGAGGAGGGCACCCCCCTGGCGGCGCGGGTGGCGGCGGGAGAGAGGATTCCCGACGACGACGAGCAGGCCCAGCGCTATTTGTGGACGGTGGAGCGGCTGGCCCAGGCGGGCTTTGAGCAGTATGAGATCTCCAATTTCTCCAAGACCGGCTGCCAGTCCCGGCACAATCTGAAGTACTGGATGGGCCGGCCCTATGTGGGGCTGGGGGCGGCGGCCCACTCCGATTTCGGGGGCTGCCGGTACTCCTTTGTGAGGGATCTGGAGGGCTACATCCGGGGCGTGCTGGGGGACGGCAGGCTGGTGGATGAGATGGACGAGATCCCCCGGCGGGAGCGGGGCAACGAATACCTGATGCTCCGCCTTCGCACCACCCACGGTATTGAGGAGTGGGAGTACCGCCGGGAGTACTATATGAATTTTGACCCCATCGCCGCCAAGCTGTCAGAATTTGAGCAGAAGGGCTGGGCGGAGCGGACAGGCCGCCGATGGCATTTTACCCCGGAGGGCTTCCTGCTATCCAACCGGCTCATCGGCGAGCTGATGGAGGTGCAGGAGGTGGAGACTCTGGCGGACACGCTGGAGCTGATCCGGGGCGGGCGGCTGCCCCAAAAAGACGGATGAACAGGGACGGCGGACACCGCCGTCCCTTCGCCGTCCCCACCACTCCCAATATATGCCGTTTACAAATGTCAAAAATTGTGTTACCATAATACGAATCCCAGCAGCCGCACAAACACCTGGGGGAGGCCGCTCCCCCCTCGACAACAGGAGGAACCTATGAAAAAATTCCATAAGCGGTGCGCCGCGCTGGCCCTGACGGCGGCGCTGGCCCTCTCTCTGGCCCAGCCCGCCCTGGCGACCTACGCCTTGGGCACGGAGCTGTCCGAGCAGACCACTCAGCTGGGCACAGGCACTGTGCTCACCACCCAGAGCCTGTGGTCGGCGTCCAAGAGCGATCTGCGCACCGAGCACTATGTGACTTACTCCCCCAACGCCACGGTGAAGCCGGTGGTGTTCAGCGGTACATATGTGGCCAGCACCAACACCGTGGAGACCGCCGCCGCCCAGCTGGAGAGCCAGGGCCTGCGGGTGGCCGCGGCGGTGAACGGCGGCTTTTTCAACACCGACGGCACCATTGTGGGCATGCTTATGACCGACGGTGTGCTGCGTGCGCTGGACGTGGACAACTACACCCTGCTGGGCTTCACCAACGACGGCAGGGTGTTCATCGACGAGGGCAGGCCCGCCATGTCCGCCTCCTGGACGGCGGTGGAGTACGTCACCCCTGAGCCTGATCCCGCCGTGACGCCGGAGCCGGGGATGGACCCCGGCCTTGACGCCGACGGCAATCCCATCGCTCCCGTGGACCCGGTCCCCGCCCCCGACCCGGTGCCCGTCACCGTGGAGCGCTCCTTCCCCGTGGCGGGGTTCAACGCCTACCGCAACGCCAACTTCATCGGCGGGCTGTACCTCTATAACAAAGACTTCTCCTCCCGGGTGACCGCCGGTGGGGCCAGCGTGTCCGCCATCCTGCGGCCGGTGGAGGCGGGGGGCCTGAAGATGAGCGGGACCTACACCTTTGAGGCGGTGTCCGTCACCGACACCGCCCAGGAGGGCGCCGCCTTTGACGGGAACATCCCCGAAGGCTGTTATATGCTCTACGGCGAGGACCACAGCAACGCCGAGCTGCTCACCGCCCTGCGGGGGATGCAGCCGGGCAGCCGGGTGTCCCTGAGCATCGGCGGGGCGGGCGCCCAGTGGGCTGACGCCGCCTACGGCATCAGCGGCCGGTATACCCTGCTGCGAAACGGGCAGATCGTGGACGGCCTGCCCGCCACCCCCAACCCCTATACCGCCGTGGGGGTGAAGGCGGACGGGTCCGCCGTGTTCTACACCATTGACGGCCGCCAGAGCGGCTATTCCGTGGGGGCCACCTACGCCCAGGTGGCCCAGAGGCTCCAGGAGCTGGGGTGCGTGTCCGCCGTGGCCCTGGACGGCGGCGGCTCCACCACCCTGGGGGCCACCCTTCCCGGCAGCGCCGGCTTTTCTGTGGTGAATCAGCCCTCCACCGCCGGTCGGAGGATCAACAACACCATCGCCCTGGTGGCCCCGGCGGGGGCGGAGATGTTCACCCCCGGCGCCTATGTCACCGCGGAGCACCGGGTGGTGCTGGCGGGGGCCCAGCTCCCCGTCCAGGCCGGAGGCTATGACAGCGCCGGACGGCCCACCGGGCAGACCTACGTGAACCTGACCGCCACCGGCGGCTCCATGGCAAACGGCGTTTACACCGCCGGGACCACCCCCGGCACCTATCAGATCTCCGCGGGGGCGGGCGGCGGCCTGACCGTGGAGGTGGTGGACCGGCTGTCCGCGCTTATCGTCAGCCGGAAGGACAACGGCGCCCGGGTCACCGCCCTGAACCTGGAGCCGGGCAGCACGGTGGAGCTTGCCGCCAAGGGCTCCTGGTGGAACCTGGCGGTGGCTATGGACGGCAGGGACGTGGCCTGGAGCGCCGATGAGGCGGTTGGGACCATCGACGAGACGGGGCGCTTCACCGCCGGGCGGCGGTCCGGCCAGGGCAGCATCACCGTGTCCGCCGGGGGCCAGACCGTCACCATCCCCGTGACCGTCAGCTCCACCGCGCCCTTCACCGACATCTCGGGCCACTGGAGTGAGGACTACGTCACCCAGCTCTACCAGCTGGGCCTGACCACCGGCTACGGCCAGGAGGACGGCACTGCGGTCTACCTGCCCGACAACCCCCTGACCCGGGCGGAGCTGCTGGCCTTCCTCACCCGGGTGCTGGGGGTGGACGAGTCCGCCTATTACACTGTGGAGACCCCCTTCGCCGACAACACGTCCATCCCCAACTGGGCGCAGCTCTACGTCCAGGCCATGTATACCCTGGGGGTGCTCAAGGGCAGCGAGCGGGACGGTAAGCTCTACGCCGACGTGGAGAGCTACGTCACCCGGGAGGAGACCATGACCTTCCTGGGGCGGATTCTGGCGGCGTCCCAGAGCGCCGACCTGTCCGTGTTCCCCGACGCCTCCGCCGTGAGCGACTGGGCCGCCCCCCACATTCAGACCCTGGTGGCGCTGAACATCGTGGGGGGGAGCAACGGCCTGCTGGAGCCGAAGGCCAACATCGACCGGGCCGCCATCGCCAAGCTGCTGGTGGAGGTCTACCCCCTGGACAAGGCCCTGCTGGTGCCCCGGCTGGACCTGGTCTCCTGACAGCAAAAGAACCTGGAAAAGCACGGCTTTCCGCCGTGCTTTTCTCATGCACAAAAGGTGGACTTTTTGAACAGGAAAACCTGTGGAGAAAAAATTCTCAAAATACTCTTAATTTTCAAGTTACCGTGCCGATTATACAGGTGTAGGCGGAAGCAAGGATACCGTTCGGAAAGGTATAGGATAAAAAACCGCTCCCGCCGCGCCTGATTTCACCCGGTCCTAGGCCGGTTGGAATAAACCCCCGGCACCGGACAAGTGGAACACCCCGGCCAGGTTGTTCCATAAAATCCGGGGTTCTACGCGCGGACGCAATGGATGGCGAAAGCGCGAAATAAATTTTATAAAAAGGAGTTTGTATCATGCGTATTCAGCACAATATTATGGCAATGAACGCCTACCGCAATTACACCAACAACGTCAACGCCATGAAGTCCA
>ERZ808028.636-NODE-636-length-26822-cov-4.782501_pt1 | contig 26822 bp, 26 predicted proteins | sample MGYA00380184_ERZ808028 | MGnify/ENA primary metagenome ERZ808028 (study PRJEB31490, sample SAMN06133397) | mouse gut metagenome | isolation source: J8_1 | host: mice | place: China: Chengdu | collected 2015-05 ...
AAACGGTTATCCATGTAATGTTGATGGCGAAGCGGTTATAGCCAATACCGAAAACGATAAAGGCGGATATTTCGTAATTGATGAAGCTACAGGTCAATATAAAGTTGACATAGATGGTATTCGTATTTGGACAAGCAAAGGTCCGGCAACAACAGTTACGCAATCTGATTACTATGGTAATGACGGATACTACATATTTGCAAACTTAGCACCTGGGCAATATAAGATTCGTATGACATTACCTCAGGAATATAACAACTATGCTTTGACAACACCTATTGTCAAAGAGAAAAAGGTAACGATTTATAATCCGGGTGATAAATTACCGAAATTAAATACAGCATTCGATATTGATTGCAATGAAGCCGAAGTTACAAATCTTACTTTTGAAACAGGAACAATTAAGGTTGAAGCAGTAGATTTGACAAATGAGGAAGCATTCAAGAAATATGATAGTGAAGCAGTAACGCTTGATATTGGTATCGGACATCCAAGTCGTTATGGTGGAACCGTATGGAATGATGCTAATGATTTAGTTGATGTAACAAATCACTATAATGGTATTTTAGATACCGGAGAACCGGCTGTTTCAGGTGTACAAATAAAAGCTTATGAAAAAGGTGAGTCTGATGTTGCGATTGGTATGGACGGACGTCCATTAGTTGTAACAACTAACAGTTCGGGTGATTATATCTTTGAATCGCTATGGCCTAATAAGGAATACCAATTCAAGATAGAAAATACGACGGTTAAAGGTGTCAATTATAAGGCATCTCCAAAAACACCAAGTCCTAATGATCCATTGGCTCAAGATGATGATAATGATGGTGTGAATGAAGAAATTGATGAGAAAAAGATAATCACAGTGGCTTCTTTCAAGACGGCATATCCTACGCAAGACGGACAATTGTTATTAGATGAAAAAGATCCGACAAAGGTAAAACTGATTTCAACGATTGATATTGGATTAGTTGAACCGGGAACAGGATCAATCGGGGATTATGTCTGGGTAGATAAGAATGGTAATGGTATTCAAGATGAAAGCGAACAAGCATACACTGAGGAATTGGAATTAACTTTAGAACCTTATTATTACAACAATGATGAGAAGAAGTGGATTGCATTTGAAGAAGATGTTTTCAAAAATGAATTCAAAAATGCGGCAACGACAACAAGCTCAAATGAAACAGGCTTCTATTCATTCACTAAATTACCTGGTATTTACACTATCGGATATGATGAAAATGACGAGGTAACGGAAAATGAAGATCAAGTTGTAAGATTTGAGAATTATGTCATTGGTTACAAGATTAAAGTTGCTGCTTTACCTGATGATTATACTTATACGTCATACAAAAATGGTAAAGACGATGTTGACAATAATTTAAGATCAGATGGTTACCTAACAAGCCCTAATGAATATATCATTGTGGCTTCTGAAGATGACATCACAAAACCACATTCAAAGAGTGTTAAAGTAGAATTTGTTGTGGACGGAAAGACAATCACAAAATACTATCAAGTTGACTCAAATGAATTCTTTACAAATTATGACATAGGACTTGTGAAGTCTGAAAAAGGATTTGTATCAGGAAGAGTTTGGGATGATAGAAATATGGACGGTCTTCAAGGAACTGAAGAAGATGGTTACAATGAAAATGCAATCCAAGGCGTTAAAGTTTATCTTGAAAGATTAGTTATCGGTGAAAATACTTATAAAGACAGTATTGGTCTTCATGATAAAGAAATATGGAAAGCAAAATCTGTTATTAGAGTTAATGACCAAGGTATTCTTTTGACAAATGATATTGCACCATATCAAAACTTGGCACCAATCAAAGAACCGACGATTGATGAAGATGGACGTTATGAGGTTGTTGCGGAAACTGTAACAGATAAAAATGGTGAGTATCGTTTCGAAAACATAGAGAACTATGCCTTAGCGCAACCATATTCTAATGATTCTTCCGATCCTAAGAATCTTCCGATTAGATATCGTATTAGAATCGAAAAACCATTAAATACTGATTTGACAATTAAGGATTGCAAAGACAACGATTACGATAAGATAGATAGTGATTTTGGTCTATATGATGCAACTGAATCTCCAAGATATGCTATATCTGAAAGCTTTGTATTAGGTCAAAGACTATACGATGATGAAAATCAGGCAGATAGTTTCGGAAATAAATATGACTTCACTAAAAATACAAAGAGAACACACGTTGATGCAGGATTGATTGTATATCCTCAATATGTAGAATTAGGAAATTATGTATGGAAAGACGCTAATGAAGATGGTCTGCAAAATGATGATGAAAAGGGTATTCCTAATGTAGAAGTTGTTTTATATAAATTTAATCCGGATGCCGAATCTAAGGTTTATGAATTAGATGAAAACAACCAAGCAATCGGTACAAAGATTGTCAAAGGCAAATGGGAAGTATGCTTAGATGGTAACGGAAAAGTAATGAAAGTTAAAACAGATGCGAACGGTAAGTATGCATTTAAGGTATTAGCTTACAACTTAGATCCAAATTCAGAACATTATTTGCAACTTAATCATTATCGTGTAAAGATTACACTAAATGAAGATATTAAATGGAGTCCATTCAAAGTCGGTAATGACAAGACCCTTGACAGTAATGGTTATTGGGGTGGGAATATTCTTGATATCCTTGTCAAAGATAATCAAGAGTTACCGGATATCGACGAAGAATTACCTGACATTGATGAGGAACTACCGGATATTGATGGTGAAACACCTGATATTGACGAAGAAACACCTGATGTCGATGAAGGGGATCCTGACACTGATGATGGACAAGACGTTGATCCGGATACACCTATTGATGACCAAACACCAGATGTTGATGGGGAAACAGTAGATGTTGACGAATCATTAGATGATAATCCATCTGATGAAACAAGTGAAGATACTTCACCGACTGACGAAGAAGATTTAGAAGGACTTGAATCAGAAGCTTTGAATTCTGAAGATGAATTGAACTCTATCCAATTGTTTACGGAAAATGATGGAATAGACGATGATGAAACTGATGATAATTCTGAAGAAGATGATGATAAACCGAATATGATTATTCCTGAATTTGATGCAAATGGCATTAGTCCATTTAAGACACCAATTGGTAATATTTTCGGAATGAGCTTAGACGGATATTCAGTCATCAGTGATGAGTTTGAAATAGCAAAAGTATACATGGAACCTGAAGATAAAGATGTTATAGATGCTATTATGAGTATATTGATAAGAATTGCCAAAGGCGAAACATCTCAATCGAGTACATTAGCAGAATGTGTAACTGTAGAAGGCAGTATAGAATATTTCGATGATGAAGATACTGACGGTACAGGTGATATTGGGGATAGTGGAGATACAGGCAACCCTGTTGATCCGGACAACCCAACAGATATCATAGACAATATTGATGATGTATTGGATAATGATGATGAAGTTGTTGTCAAAGAAAGAGAATATGTTGATTTCAGATCTGTTCATTCTGATGATACAATAGATATAGGAATTGTGAATAAAGAAATTGAACCGGAACCAGAAGAACCTGATGCTCCGTACAATCCAGATCCTATAGTTCCGGAAGAACCGGAAAAACCTGAACCTAAACCTGATGAACCGGTGAAGGAAAATACACCTAGCGTATCAACAAGTGATGAGGCAAATGTAGGAACATATATGTACAGTACAGCAATCAGCGGATTGGCAATGGTATATTTGTTCATCTTAGAACGAAAAAGAAGAAGAGGATAAACAAGGTGCCTTTATCTCTTAAGGGATAAAGGTACCATTGTCTATGAGAGGATTATAAAGATGAAATTAAGAAAAATATTAACTTTTATCATGTTATGTGTGTTTATGGTCGGCTGCTCCAAAAGTTCTGTTCAAGGCGATTGGCGTTTATTAAGTTTAGAACAAAATGGTACAATTATCGAAGGTGAAAAATTAGATGAGATGTATGGCGGAGAAATCATGTATCATTTTGAGAAAAACGGCAAACTCGTCGTTGAAATGTTCGGACAGGAAGTAGAAGGTCAATGGGAAGAGAAAGGAGAAAAAGTCATTATTAAATATAATGATTTAGAATCTGAATTAACTAAAGCAGAGGATAAATTAAGACTTGAGAAAGACGGATTTATATTTGTTTTAGAAAAACAATAAATTATTAAAGTGGGATATTTCAACTTGTTTGAAACCCTATTAAAAGGGGCACAGATTAGGACGGCTTAATTTGTGTTCCTTTTTTCATGAATCATTTAGAGAAACTTGGCTTTTAAGATAATTATTATATATATGCGTCAGAGCTTTTAATATATTGACATGATACAGGTTTAGTTAGAAAAATAGAAAGAGTTTAAAATAAGAGAAATACAACAAGGTAAATTATATCGACATTTCAAAGGAAAACTGTATAAAGTAATATGTATAGCCACTCATTCAGAAATAAAAGAGAAATTGGTTGTTTATTAGACAGTTTATGAAGATGGTCGCTATTTTGCAAGATCTTATGAGATGCTTGATTTGTTAATTGATAAAGAAAAATATCCCGATGTAGCCCAACACTATCGGTTTGAACATTGTGATGAGTGCTAATGATATCTTGTTAAAATAAGTAAAAACAATCGATTTCTATCAAAAAGTCAGTCGTTTTTTTCTAGGATAGAAAAGATGTATCAAAATCTGGAAAAAGACAGTTTAAATCGTTTAAATGCGTTAAAATAAAAATATGCTATAGGGTATTAGGGGGATAAATCGATGATTAAGTGTATTGTATGTGATTTAGATGGGACTTTAATATGCAAAGATGATTCAATGGAAAGCACAATGTTGCAAAGCTTAAAAAAGCAATTAGATAGAGGGGTGGAGTTGATTCTTGCGACAGGTCGTAGCTACCACATGGTCGAAGAAATTCTACAACGCTATCAGTTTCATTGTGATTTAATTTTAAATAATGGGGCAGAGTATCGCAATGCTCAAAATGACATTTTGACTTTAATTCCAATGCAACAAGAAGCATTTGTTCAGATTGTAAGGATTTTAAATCACCAAGGTTATCTATTAGCGATTCATACAGATCAGGGTTTATATTCTTGTCATGATAAAGACGCTTTTTGGGATTATCACATCAAACTCTTGACAAAAAATCTGTCTGAAAAAGAGCAGTTACCACAAAAGACTTTCACAATCAAAGAAAAATACTTAAAAGATTTCCATTATATGCAAGATCCGCAAGATATCTATAAGCAACAAGTTAAACCACTTAAAATAGATGCTCGACATTTAGATGCGCAATTGACAAAGGGCATTAAAGAAAAATTACAATCGCTTCATTTAGATATATCGTCTTCGTTTGAAGAGAATATGGAAATTACCTCTAACCATTCTAATAAGGGCAAATTATTGGAAAAAATCATTGAAACAAAGGGCTATGCCAAAGATGAAGTGGCAGTTTTTGGTGATGGTGAAAATGATTGTGCGATGCTTTCTTTATATCCTTACTCCTTTGCACCGCAGAATGCTGTTAAAAAAGCTAAAGAAGTAGCTAACTATACTTTAACCACCACAAATGAGCAAGGCGCAGTTAAGGAAGGGATTGAGATTTTAGAGAATTTAGGTTTGTTGTAAAAAGGAGGGGCGAATGATGGACGAATTTTTAAGGGATATTAACTGTCATGTTTTCTATCATTGGGTTTATCTTCAACTTTGTGATGAATATATGATTAAAGAAGAATGGTATAAAAATGATTTAACCTTAATTATGGAAACAGAAACAACACGAAGCGAGATTACGTTTTATGAACAGAATATTATTGAGTTTAAAATTATCAATCTTTTAAACCAAGAAATAATCTTCTATCTACATTTTCAAATGAATTCTTTTGCCCATGCCGTAGAACTTTTTGATGAGATGAAAGATAGTATGTCTGAAGCTTCGGCAAAATCGGCGTTAAAGATTTTGTTGTGTTGCAGTGGTGGTATGACTAGCGGTTTCTTTAGCACTCAACTACAAGCTGCTTCGGATAGTCAGAATTTACGTTTTAAAATAGATTCGGCAAGTTATCAGCGACTTTACCAGTTAGGACAAGATTATGATATTATTCTTTTGGCACCACAGATTTCCTATGCGTATTCACAAGTTAAAAATATTTTGAATGACAAGATTATTATTAAAATCCCTCCTAAAATTTTTGCCAAGTATGACGCACTTAGTATGTTAGATATGATTTTGAAAACAGAAAGAAACAAGCGGACGGAAAAAGTACCCGAAGCATTGAAGATTTCTAAGCACGTCAATGACGGTATTTTGTGTTTAGCGATTATCCGCAATAGTATTCGCACGCACGTTTTCTACCGATACTATGAAAATAATCAGATTGTGATAGAAAACGAAGTTATTAAAAATACCTTAGATATTCAAGATTTATACGATATTATCGATACAATCAGTGTCCGTTATGCTAAGCTTAAAATCATTGGTGTTTCTACGCCGGGCATCATCAATCAAGGAATTTTGACATCGTTTCGGATTAAAGGATTAGAAAATAAAAATGTAATTAGTTTATTGAAGGAAAGATATCACAAGGAAGTTATTTTCTCTAATGATGTTAACTGTGCTGCCTTAGGTTTTTATGAAGCTTTTCCGATTTACAAATCACTATCTTTCTTATTTCAGCCCATTCACGCTTATTCAGGGATTGGTTCAATCATCAATGGACAATTAGTGACAGGTAGAAAAAATATTGCCGGAGAAAGTCAGTTTTTACCAATGGATTTAAGCGACAATTTTATACAATTATCGACAAGTCCGGAGGGTACTTTAGAAGTTGTAGCTAAGACATTGCTTTCAACTATTTCGATTATTTCTCCTGATGTACTAGTTGTCGTTTGTCAGATGATTCCCGATGTCAGTGTTTTAAGAGCTGAATTAGAGAAGTTAATCGACAAGCAGTATATTCCGGAAATCGTCAAGGTTGTAGATATGCAGAAGTATATTCATTTCGGCATTTTAAATCAGTGTGTTGAAGCTTTACAAGCTAAAGACAAATATATACTAAACCCCAAACGTTGAAAACAACAGATGGGGTTTTAAACTGTGTTAAATATAGAGGGAGTGTTTCTAAATGAAAATTGAAGATGAAGTTTTTGCCAGATGTCAAATAGATACAAAGAAATTGCTTGACTATGGCTTTAAATTAGAAAATGGAAAGTACAGTTATAAGCTAAATATTCTTGATGAAAGTTTCAGAGTTGAATTAACTTGGACAAGTACTAGACAAATGCAAGGTAAAATAATAGATTTAGCTTTTAATGAGGAATATGTCAATTATCGAATGGAAGAATACACAGGAAAGTATGTCGCAAAAGTCAGAGAGGTATTTTTGGATATATTAGAAGATATTCGCAATCAATGTGGCACGTCGCAGTATTTTAATTTAGCTCAATCTAACCGCATTACACAATTGATTCGTGAAAGGTTTGAGCATAAACCGGAGTTTCTTTTTGATAAGTCGGAACATACTGGTATATTTAGAAATCCCGAAACAAAAAAGTGGTATGCAGCCATTTTACCCATCAATCAAAATAAACTAGGCAAGGAAGATAAGGAAGTTGAAATCATCAATGTTAAGTTGGATAAAGATAAAGTAGAGGCGTTAATAGAAGAAATAGGCTTCTATCCCGGCTACCATATGAATAAAAAATATTGGGTATCTATTATTTTAGATGATACGATTGATGACGAAAGAGTGATGGGATATGTTATGGAAAGTTATCAATCAACAAGAAAGGGAAAATAGCGGATTGATTTTTTGGTAATTATTAAAATATTTAACAATAACTATATTAAGTGTGTAATAATAATCAAGGAGAAGAGAATTATGAAAACGATTGAAGAGTACTAACTGACAATTCATTTCATCAGGCACATAATATTGGCTGTAATTTCTGTGTGATTCCAGGTCATTATAAGATCGCTCATTTTACAATACTTAAAAAAGGCAAGCAGCTATGCAGCTATTGTAAAAATCATGTTAGAAAACAATTTAAAGGCATAAAGCAGTTGAAAGGGGATATCAATTTAAAGGAAGGAGAAAAAATTGGTGTTATGATCAGTGGTGGTAAAGATGGATTATATGTATAGATGACACTATGTGATATATTTGGGTCAGAGAATATTATAGCATTTAATCATCATAAATCTGGATTAGTACATCCCTTTGCATATGAAAATCTTTTAAATGCTTCTCGAATTTTAAAAAGTAAATTAATTATTGTTGAAGATAATGATTTCATTATTCGCTTCCGTAAGAAATTAGAAGCATTTGTTAAAAAAACTGATTCTGCAATGACAAGGGTAGTTTTATGTGCGGGATGTAGATATGGTATAACTGGTAATCTTTATTGATTAGCAGATGAAAAGTATAAAATAAAAAAATTTGTAAATGCTGCATCTTATTTAGAGTTGGCTCAGATTATCGATATTCCTATTGTTTTAACGATTATTTCTTTAGACGAAGCGTTGGAAGAAAGAATGATAAATTTTGGAGCAAGTATTAACAATGTATCGTGTGGTAAAAATACGGTTGCAATTATTAAGACCTTAAGAGCTATTGATAAAGACTTTCCAATCATAACTGAGGTCCAATCGTTGATACATTTAAAGAAGTCATTCAAGCTGGGGCTAATGCAATTACTTATACACCAACAACAAATGGTGAGATTTTTAAGGAAATGAGGGGAAGATACAAAATTCAATGTAGTCATCATAAAGAGTAGAAATACTCTTTTTTCTTTTCAATATAATGACTTTTGTAAGATTATTCTAATAGCCTTTAGAGATGAAAATGATGAAACAATATTTAGAATTGTGTAAACGCATACTTGAAAGTGGTGAAGATAGAGATGATTGTACAGGAACAGGAACTCGAAGTGTTTTTTGGATATCAGACAAGATATGATTTAAAAGAAGGATTTTCTCTTTTAACAACAAAGAAAATGTTTTTAAGACCTATCGCTGAAGAATTGTTACGCCTCAATAAACGATATCATGAACTATGAATCAAAAGAGAAGTCATAAAATATGTTGTAATTTTCAAAAAAACGTGATATTATATAGATGCACGATATATAGATAATCTTTATATCGTTCAACTTTATAAATGGAGGTGAATGAAATGAAATCTAATCCTTTAACTGAATCTACGTTCTATATACTTCTTGCATTAGCAAGTGAACCATTACATGGGTATGGCATTATAAAAAAGGTTGAGCTCTTAAGTGAAAATACTATTATCCTTGCGGCAGGAACTCTCTATGGAGCACTAGAGAATTTAAAAAAATCTCATCTTGTAGATCAAATGTTGATTCAGGATAACTCAAGACGTAAAGTGTACCAAATAACTGATACTGGATTAGAAGTTTTATCTCATGATTATTTAAGAATGAAAAAATTATGTTTGATTGCAGAAAGCATTTTAAAAAAAGGAGGAGAATAATATGTTAAGAATCAAACCATATCTAGGTAGTAAGTCAACAGAGGATTACTTAAATAAAAAAGCTCAGAAAGGATATGAACTAGAAAGTATTACTTCTTTTGGATTGTTTGTTCCATTACGATTGGATGCATTTAGTTTCAAAAAAACATTAAGAACCAAGAGAGTATATAGAGTAGACAGTAGAAAGATTAAGAAAGAAGACTTTAAGGAGTATCAACAGATTTTCATGGATGATGGATGGAAGTATTTTAAGAATAATTTTGCAAATGATGAATATAATAGTGACTATATATTTTATTCAGAAGATTCGACTAAGAATCAAATCTTTTCTGATCCTGAATCAGAAAAATTAAGAAATAAGGAAAACGCAGCATCAAGTTTATATAAAGGAATATTCTTATTCATGGTATTTCTATTTTTATCAATCATATTTCCAGCACCACTTGCAGGAAACAATAGTACCATAATTGGATTCATATTTCATAATATCTATATAATAGTAGCTATTTTCATTATAATAACCTCGCTAATAAGATATTTTAAAAACAGGTGATTACAAATTTTTTGAAACATATTGAATAAAAATAATTTTTATAATATAATAAATTTAAGGAAACTATTGGCAAACAGATAACTCATAAAGAAAAGTGACTATTAAGGTTAAAGAATCAGTAATAAAGGTCGATGGTTGAAAATTATAAAGGAAGGTGTTAGTAATGAAAATCGGACAATTTTCTCTTTATATGTTAGGTAAGGAAAAGAGAAAAGCATTCTTTTATACATTAACTTGTATATTTAGCGTTATGGCAACATTCTTATTTATCAATATGATTTATAATGAAGCCTTGTATGGTGGTCTTCACATCAATAACTATGGGCAGGCAAATAAAATTCTTCCTGTGATGGTGTCTTTTTTAACAACTGTGCTAATCGTCGCTGTCAATTTTTTTGCCTATAATTTCTATTTGAATAGTCAGACGAAGGAAATCGGTATATTTATGTTAGGTGGTACAAAGTCATTTAGAATTTTTAAATATCTATTTGTGCAAAATCTTGTGATCTTTGGAATAGCTTTAGTTGTCGGGCTACCTTTAGGGGCTTTGCTTATACCACTGACTAATCTTTACATGGGCAAGCTTAGCAGTATTGATATACCGTTGTTCAATTATTCTTCAACAGCTTTCTTTGCGACAATTGCGATTATGTTGCTTACACTTATTTATTTGGCTATAGTTGCCACCGGTTTTATTTATCGCAACGAAATTAAAGAATTGATTGGTATGCAAAAGGAAATGAAGAAAAAAGATGGACGTATGTTGGAGCTACCGGCAACGTTGTATACTGTTCTACTTTTTATGCCCATCTTGATGATTATCTTCATTCGTGAGCCTGAAATTACGGCTGTCATGAGTTTTGTAGCAGTGTTAGGGGGATTTAAAGGTTTTTGTCGCTATGTTGTTCCAAAATGGATTTTGAAATTGCAAAGAAGGTATCTGATAACGCATAAGCTTGGTTTAATCTCAAGTGCTAATTTTCATCAATTATTAGTTCAAGGTTGTTCTATTATGCAAATTTTCTTGATTATTTGTATCTTTATGAATACTTATATGATAAATAATGTTGATAACCCTACTTATCTTGCCGTCATCAGTGTTTCTTATATTATGTTGACGATCAGTGTGGCTATGGCAATGGGCTATAAAATTTTATTGGAAACTAATCATCGCGAGATAACATTTAAACATCTTTATAAATTAGGCTACACAAAAAATGAATTAAGTCAAATTATCCGTCAGGAAATGTTAGCTTTGTTTGGTTTTGTTTTAGGTATTTTAGTAGTTTATATCGGTGCTACTTATTTACCTTATGTTTTATTAGGGAAAATGAGCATTTGGTTTATGTTGTGGAATATGGGAATTTTTATAATAGCATTGATAGTTGTAGGTATTTACGGCTATCGCACTTATCAGAAAACAATGTTGAAAGGAATGAGATAAGCATGAATGAGATTGTAGTTGCGAAAGATATACGTAAGGTATATGGAATCAATATTGAAAATCAGGTTGAGGCCCTTAAGAATGTTGACTTAACGATTAAAAGAGGAGATTATGTCTGTGTTATGGGACCATCAGGTGCCGGCAAATCAACTTTGTTGAACGTCTTGACAACGATTGACTTACCCACAAGCGGATATTTAGAAATCAATGGGCAAGATATTAGGATTTTATCCGAAAGTAAATTATGTGAGTTCCGCTATCAGAATTTAGGTTTTATTTTCCAAGATTTTAACTTAATTGATTCATTGACGATCCAAGAGAACATCGCTGTTCCATTAACTATGGGGGGCGAAGAAAAGAAAATGATTGAAAAAGGGGTAAGAGATATTGCAGCTAAACTTGGCATCTCTCATTTATTAGATAAATATCCGCTAGAATGTTCAGGTGGACAAAGACAGCGTGTAGCAATTGCCAGAGCGTTAGTTACACAACCTAGCTTAATTGTCGCAGACGAGCCGACAGGTAATCTTGATTCGCAAAACTCTCATGAATTGATGATGCTGTTTGAACAATTAAACCGTGAAGGGACAACAATTTTAATGGTTACGCATGATGCGTTAGTCGCAAGTTATTCTAAGGAATTACTCTATATCAGTGATGGCGAGATTAAGGAAAGACTAGAAAGAGGAGTAAGTTCTAAATCTGATTATCTGAATGCGATTATTGAGCTTAATACCAAAGCAAGACATCATACAGATGGTTAAGGGTCATAGTTATATGACCTTTTTGCGTTGGGTCAAGTTGCCTAAATTCATAAAATGTGATAGAATGCCTAAAGAATACGAAAAGGAGGGACTTGCGTGAATAGTAAAACATTGGATATGACAAGTGGTAAGCCCTTAAAACTGTTGATTATGTTTGCTGCACCTTTAATGGCAGGTAATATTTTTCAACAGATGTACACGATGGTTGATACAGCGATTGTCGGTAATGGCGTAGGTGTTGAGGCCTTAGCTTCGATAGGTGCTGCCGATTGGTTAAACTGGATGATTTTGGGCTTGGCAACGGGCTTTACTCAAGGCTTTTCCATTTTGATTTCTCAAGCTTTCGGAGCTAAAGATGAAAAGAAGCTTAATCGTTCGGTGATGATGTCGATTGTTTTGGGCGTAGGGTTGTCCTTGGTAATTAGCCTTGTGTCTTTAGTGTCCTTACGTCCTGTTTTAAATCTATTAAATACACCTGATAATGTCATTGGAGGGTCAATCGCCTATCTTGAAGTGATGTTTTCCGGTGTTATTATTACGATGATGTATAATCTCTTTTCTGCTATTTTGCGCTCTTTTGGTAACAGTAAAACGCCTTTGGTAGCAATGGTGATTGGTTCCATCACAAATATTGGATTGGATATGCTTTTTGTTTATGGTTTTAGTTGGGGGATCAGAGGTGCCGCTATCGCAACCATTATCGCTCAGGCGTGTGCTATGATATTTTGTTGGATATATGTGAAGAAGTTGCCGATGTTAGTGTTTCATAAAGCCGGATTTAAACTTCATTTACCAACCTTAAAACATTTACTTAAGTTAGGCTGCCCAGTCGCTTTTCAAAATATGATTATTTCTGTAGGTGGATTAGTTGTCCAATATGTTGTAAATGGTTACGGCTTTGTCTTTATTGCCGGCTTTACGGCAACCAATAAACTATACGGCTTATTGGAATTTGCGGCTGTTTCTTATGGTTATGCCGTTGCAACTTACTGTGGACAAAATCTTGGGGCAGGCAAACTCGAGCGAATTAAAGAAGGTGTAACAACAGCAGTTAAGCTTAGCATCGTTACTTCTTTAGGTGTTTCAGTCTTGATGATTGGTGGCGGGAGAAATATCTTAAGCCTATTTGTTTCAAGTTCGGCAAGTCAAAAGGCAGAGGTGCTTGATGTCGCCTATATGTATTTATTGATTATGGCACTCTTCTTAGTTGTCTTATTCTTATTGCATATCTATCGTTCTTCTTTACAAGGTATGGGAGATACGTTTGTACCGATGCTTTCGGGTGTTGTTGAATTAACGATGCGTATTGGTATTGCCTTGTTGCTGCCGTTATTGATTGGAGAAATAGGGATTTTCTTTGCGGAAATTGCAGCTTGGGCAGGGGCTGAGTTGATTTTGATGTATAGTTACTATCGCAAAGTTAAAAATATGAGATTAGCATCAACTGATCTATAATAAAAAATGGAGTTCGATGAAGTGCACCCCATAATTTGGACAAAAATTATGGAGGTGCATTTTTATATGGCAAAATTAACAAAAGAACAGAAAATAGAAATATATGAAAAGAGAAAAAAAGGAATAAGTTTCTCCAACCTTTCAAAAGAATATAATATAAGAAAAGATAACATTCAATATTTATGTAGACTCATTGATAGGCATGGTATAGATATTTTAAGGAAAGATAAGAATATTAAGTATTCGAAAACATTAAAAGAAGAAATAATTAATCAGGTGTTAATTCATCATCAGTCAAGAACATCTACTGCTATTCAATATGGATTATCAAGTGATGGACAACTTTTCAATTGGATTAAATCTTATCAAGAAAACAAATGTGTTATAATAGAGAAAAAACGAGGAAGGACGCCTATTATGAAAACACAATCAAAACAAGAAAAGAAATATGAAGATATGACAGCAGAAGAAAAAGTGAAATACCTTGAAGAAAAGAATTTATATTTAGAAGCGGAGAATGAAGCACTAAAAAAATTGAGAGCCTTGGTTCTACAAAGGAACAAGCAACAACCAAAGAAAAAACGATAGTTATATTAGAACTAAGGTAGAAATATCCTTTAAGAATTTTACTAAAAGTATTAGAACTATCAAAATCAACTTATTATTATACGGTTTCTAAAATAGATAAGGATATGAAAAATGATGATGTAATGAATACGATTATTGATATCTATTATCAACATAAAGGACGTTATGGATATCGCAGAATCACTTTAGAACTACACAATAGAGGATTTAAGATTAATCACAAAAAAGTAAAACGATTAATGAGCAGAATGGGATTATATGGGATTACTCCAAAAGCAAAATATAAATCATATAACGGAGATATGAATGGCGTCGTTAAGAATCAATTATTAAATAAAGCAGTTGACGAAAAAAATCACAAAACATATTATAAAAGAAATTTTAAGACAAGTAGATGTAATGAGAAATGGACAACAGATGTATCCGAATTTCAAATAGCAGCTGGAAAATTATATTTATCACCAATATTAGATATGCATAATCGAGAAATCGTTTCATATTCTATATCTAAAACGCCAAATTCTGAGCAAACAAAAAAGATGCTTATGAAAGCATTTGATAAGTATCATGAATTAAAGGGGCTTATCTTTTATTCTGATCAAGGGTGGCAATATCAGATGGAAGCATATCATATAGAATTAAATGAAAAAGAAATTATACAATCTATGTCAAGAAAAGGGAACTGTTACGATAATTCGCCAATGGAAAACTTTTTTGGAATTATGAAACGAGAAATGTTTTATGGACATGAATATGAGTTTCAAACATTAGAAGAATTAGAGATTGCGATGAAAGAATATATTGAGTATTATAATACTCAAAGAATTACAACCATATTAAAAGGATTGACTCCTATTCAATATAGAAATCAATCCTTAGCTTAGATTGTATTAACGCTTAGTTTTTACAGTGTCCAATTTTTTGGGTTCACTTCACGATACTCCATTTTTTTCATTGAATGTATAAACGTGCAACACGTTGGTTTAAAGCGGAAATAGGTTCTTCGGTCGCACCATGCGTATGTGTTGCAATTTCATCTAAATGGTGAGTGTTGGCAATTAGTTCAACCACATCATTTTCCTTAACATCATCATCAACTAAGATATGGGTAATATCCATCGTGATAGCGACAATTGGGTAAGGACGTTGGTTAATATAGACGTTTCTACCAATGTTGCTTTTCGCAAAGCCATCGCCAAAGCCAATCGGGACAGTTGCAATTTTCGTATTATCCTGTGTAGCTTGATAGGCATGATCATAAGCAATATACTGATCTTTTTGCATCACTAAAGTCGATAAGACTTGGCTTTTTAAACAGAAAGTTGAAAGTAAGTTTGGGTCTTCGGTTTCAATGCCATACATGATATTCCCCATGCGACAACAGTTGGCAATCGGAAGCTTTTGGTAGCGAGGTAAGGTTAAACTGCTCTCAATACTAATGATTTCAAATTGTGAAAGGTCAATATCTTGTGTTAATTCATAGAATTTCTGATATTCGGCTTCTGTATCAGCTTTTGTAAAGGCATTATAACTATGCAGATACATACCTTTGATATGACATTTACCATGTTTAAGTACCTCATACAATGCTTTAAATTGGTCAAAAGAAGTAGGTCCACCTAAAATATCGCTACCGCCATTAACTCTTATCATCACTTCAAGACCGTCTACTTGGCTGGCGTGAAGGGCTTGTGCATAAGTGGCAATCGTAACAATTAAATGGTGTTGACAACAGACATCAAGATAGTTTTTTGGCACAGGTGTAAATAATAAGATAGGCGTATCTTGATAATCTTGACGTAAATCTAAGCCTTCTTCAATTAAACTTACGGCTAGTGCATTAGCACCGCCTTTAAGAATCGCATCGACAACCTGATGTCCACGATAACCGTAACAATCCGCTTTAACGACACCCATATAGTATTGGTAGCCTTGATATTTTTTAGTAATATAAGTAACGTTTTTCTCAATAGCCCCTAAATCGATGATGGCTTGGGTAGGGCGATATAATTGTGTCATTAAGCTAACTCCAAATGAGGCTTTGTAAATTCTTGTAATTTTACCTCATATGCCTTTCTGATTTCTTTTTCAAATGGTAATGCTCTATCGCAGTTTAATTGTTGAAGCAGCCAATGAGTGAAATCGGGATTAGAAACAAGAAGATTACCGATACAATAAGTGGCAATCAGACCATTTTGATAGATACCATCGTATTTTGTATTAGGGTGACTACCCGTACCGATTTCAACTTCGCAAAACGCATGGTTAGGGTCTAAGTCATAAGTATGTGAGAAACGACTTGTGTAGCCAATTACAGTCATATCTTTAAATTTAGTTTTTAAAAGGGTGTTAAAGCGTTGTGGGGCTTGACGTTTAACAAATCCTGAAACGATGCCTAAAGCTTCGATTTCTCTTTGGTCTTCACAAACAATTTTATTGACGAAAAGCTCCATGGCATTTCCGGTAGCTAGAAATAATGTTTTTTTAGTTTCAATTAAAGATTTAATTTCATCTTTAAAAGGTCTTAATTTATCTAAAAGTAATTCCTGACTTTGTTCACTACAAGATCCGATATAGCATAAGCTAACATTTTGATCTAAAAAAGCCGGACGGTCATTTAGACGTGTTTCGATAAAATTGGCTTCAGGCAAACATTGTTTAAGAAACATCATATTCCCTTTTTCACCATATAAACAACATAATTCGGGGTAAAGGATTTCTATATTCATTATTTTGCCTCCAATCGTTTGATAATCTTTTCTTTAACTTCACAAGACAAATGATAAGTAGATGTATCATAAAGAATAAAGATACTGTCGATTTTTTCTAATGGTAATGTGTCAATGGCTTCTAACTCCTTAGATTTAGCATAAATCCTATCTTGAGGAACACCTGCCAATAACAATCGTACCTCATGGTCATAACAGCGAGGTCCTAAAGGTGCCACAATTTTGATATTGTCCTTAGCTAAACGCTCATAGTCTGTATCGTAAATCCAACCCCAATATTCAATGCTGTTTTTACGATCGTAAGCATCATCAAGCACTAAGATGACTAATTTGTTGCCTTCTTTTGAAGCGACTAAATCAAATGTACGGCTACTTGAAACACAGCTTTGCCCTTTGCTCATGGCTTGGATAACTTTTGTACCATTGACCTCAATTTGATTAAGACGAGAATCAGGAATATGAATTTTTGCGAAAATATTCTGAATCTTAGCTACTTCAAAGCCTAAAACATCTAATAAAGTAATAATGGCAATTTGGTTATAGACATTAAACAAAATGTCGCTCATTAAAGGAAATGCCACTTGGTTACCATGAAGATTAACATATAACTGTCCGTTTTGAGCATCGATTTTTTCTACTAAAGCATCAGGGTAAGGCGATTCATAACCACATTTAGTGCAATAGGTTTTCCCAATATGGTGATAATGACGATATTGATATTTTAACTGACTGTGACAGTTTGGACAGATGCTGTGATCCATAACCAAACTTTCATAAGCATTTTGATCTTCTTCTTGTTTTCCCACTGCAAAATAGGTATGTTTATTGTTAGGTTTTAAAAGGTTGCTGCCTAAATCATCAGCATTTAAGATTAAATGAGTGTGATCAGGACAGTACGTATTGATAATATTAAATATGTAATCGGGGTGAGCGTTTCTTTTTAAAGAATCTCTAAATAAATTGGTGACAACTAAATAGTCAGGACAAATACCCGGAAGCGTAACTCTGGAGAAACGTTCATCGACTTCAAAGACTGTCGCATCAACTTTAACTTTACCAAAGAAAGTCAAGCTGTTGACAATATTTGTGGCACAGCCACAGTCAACATTTGCACCTTCTCTATTGCTGACAACTTTTAAACCGGATTCCTGTAAAGCGTCAGTCAGTAAGTTGGCTACCGTTGTTTTACCGTTTGTACCGGTAACGGCAATACATAACTTGGCTTTTGGCGCTAACTCAAAGAAATTAGGGCAGATACCAAGAGCTAACCAACCGGGGTGCTGTGAGGCACGTCTACCAAACAATCTTAAGCCATAATAACAGCATTTAGCTATAAATAAAGCTAAATAAAATCTTATATATTTCATTTTAAATACTCCTTTTTCAATGTGATTCGTGTCTTTTTATTTGGTAAAATAAATACTTTTTTGACTTCTTTCACTATATCAAAATTAGTCTTGAAAGTAAAGGCATGAGGGCTTTTGTGCCTTAAAAAATTTTTTTAATTTAGCATGATATCAGTAATCTATGCTTTCACAAAATTTAAAAAAAGCGGTTTGAAATCATCAAATATAAATGTTTAAAAATGCTTGTTTTAAACCTATTTGTTTTCAATTGTTAAGTTATAAATTAAAGGTTAGCAATAAATATAATTATATAGATAAATCTTTTGCCAAAATGGTTTTCAGATAATTGCATTGAGATAGAAATATGATAAAATTAGAAATAAGGGGGAAAAGAAAATGACATTATCCTATAAAATGGCAACAAGGGCAGACACCCATGCTTTAAATGAATTTAGATGGCAAGTGGCTATGAATATGTATAGTTTCGGAAGAAAAAGTAAAAGAAGTTTTAAGAAAGATTTTTTATTCTTCTTGAATGATGAATTGCATGAAAATGAATATCAATGTTATTATGCTTTCAATGATGATGGCATTCAGGCAACAATCTATTGGGAAAAATATGAAGAACAAACCTCTTATGAAAATTTAGGTCCTAAAGTTTGGGGATATATTCGTTATTTTGATAAAAAGCCAATGATAGACGAAAAAGTATGTGAAATACTTTTAGAATATATGATTGCGTATGCAAAGAAACATCAATATCATGCTTTGATGATTTTTGGTCGTCATACTAGACCTCATGTTTTAGTCAAACAAGGCTTCGTATTAGATGGTGATACCTATGTTCTTCACTTGTCTTAAAAAGTAAATGGCGAAAAGAATGTTTGGCAGGCATTCTTTTTTTTCTTTAAAGAGAGTTCTTCTTATACTGTAAAATCAAGAAGTAGACATTTCTTTGTACTAATCTCTATAAAAATTATATTGCGCTAATATATATGATAAGGGTAAAACAAGCACTAAAGTAGTCAGACAAAAAGCAATTACCTTGTATGATAATTGCTTGTGATTATAATGTTACAGATATTTTAATAAGTATTCCAATAAGAATAATAAGTATAAATATGATGATAAAATGTAACAAGAAACTATCATTTTGTTTGCGTTTTGGATAAACTGTTTTCTTATAGTGAGGTTGGTTGTGTTTTTTTGTTTGTTTCCATCTTGCCAAGCGAGTCAAGGGATCTTGTTGATGAAATATTTCTTGATAAAAATCAATGACGTCTTGTATATCCTCTTCTGAACATTCGCTTTCTTTAACTTCATGCACAATTTGATTACGTAACCATCTTAAATGTTTTATTGTGTAGTAGCAATCTGCCCAATCACGCAAAAGGGGTTTTCCTTCAGTATAATAATTTTCCATTCTTAAAATGTATTCACTGACGCCCTGATATGTGGCAAACATATCTTGACATATTTTGTCCAATTGTTTATATCTTTCTATAAACTCGATCTCTATTTTATTCATATGAACTCCCCACCTAATTCTTTAATTATATTATCACAAAAAATCGCCCTTTTAAATCAAAATTTCCATTTTTATGATAGACCTCTTTTTATCATTGAAAATAAAAAATAATTTCATAAAGTGGGGATTAAATGCCTATAATTTACGTTTTCAAAAGGTTTTGAGATTTAATTTGGCTAAAAAATGGAAGAGTTATCTAAAAAAACTTTAGATATTGGAAAAAACTGATATAATAAAGATATGAATTAGTAGAGGAGGAAATCACAGTATGTTACACAAAAAATTAAAACCTTTCCCAAAAGATTTTTTATGGGGAGCTAGTACATCTGCGTATCAAGTAGAAGGTGCTAACTTGGAAGATGGCAAAGGACCATCATGTCAAGATGTAAAGGAAGTTCCTGCCAGCACTTCTGATTTAACAGTATGTGCAGACCAATATCATCGTTATAAAGAAGATATTGCTTTAATGGCTGAGATGGGCTTCAAAACTTATCGTTTCTCAATTGCTTGGACAAGAATTTTGCCAAATGGTATTGGCGAAGTCAATCCAAAAGGCATCGAGTACTACAACAATGTTATCAATGAATGTTTGAAGTATGGCATTGAACCTTTAGTAACGATGTTCCATTTCGATATGCCTGCTGCATTAGATGAAAAAGGTTCATGGAGTAATCGTGAATCAGTTGACTGGTTTGTTAATTTTGCTAAGGTTATGTTTGAAAACTTCGGTGATAGAGTTAAATATTGGTTGACAATCAATGAACAAAATATGTTGACTTTGGTTGGACCTGTGATTGGAACTTTACATTTACCAAAAGACTGCACAAATGTTATTAAAGAAACTTATCAACAAAATCACCATATGTTAGTGGCACAGGCAAAAGCGATGGCTTTATGTCATGAAATGTTACCGGGGGCTAAAATCGGTCCTGCACCAAATATTTCTTTAGTTTATCCGGCAACTTGTAAACCGGAAGATAACTTGGCAGCTCAAAACTATAATGCGATTAGAAACTGGTTATATTTAGATATGGCTGTTTATGGGGTCTATAATAATCTTGTTTGGGCTTATTTAGAAGAACATGATGCTTGTCCTGAATTTGCCGAAGGGGATGAGGAAGCCTTAAAGAATGGACACCCAGACTTTATTGGTTTCAACTACTATAATACAGCTACTTGTGAAGCTAGTGACGGTAGTGAAGTGCTTAATTCAGGTGCTGATCAACAGACTGCTCGTGGTGAAGCAGGTGTGTTCAAAGGTTATAAAAACCCATATTTACCTACAACTGAATTTGGTTGGGAAATCGATCCAATGGGATTTAGAGCAACCATTCGTGAAATGTATTCAAGATATCGTTTGCCAATGCTTGTTACAGAGAATGGGTTAGGGGCTTATGATACATTGACAGAAGATGGTAAAGTTCATGACCAATATCGTATCAAATATTATCAAGACCACTTAGAACAAGTTCAATTAGCAATTACAGATGGTTGTGAAATGATGGGATATTGCCCATGGTCTGCGATTGACTTAATTTCTACACATGAGGGTATGGTTAAACGTTATGGCTTTATCTATGTTGATAGAGAAGAATTTGATTTAAAGACATTAGATCGTTATAGAAAAGATTCTTTCTATTGGTATAAAAAAGTTATCGCAACTAACGGAAGCGATTTATCAGACTAAGAGAAAATAGAATAAATAAAATGAAAAGAGCGAAAACTGCCTAAATGGTGTGTGTATATCGCTCTTTTTTGATATAATATGAAATGAAAAGCTGTTATACAACTATTGGTTGAGTTCTTTTCAACAAACAGTTGGTAAAATCAACTGCGTGTCGCTTCAAAACTAGCTTAGAAATTCCTATAATGAAAGTGTCAAAGGGGGAGCGACAATGAGAATGAAACTATTTAATAAAAATTTTCTTTTGTTATTACAAGGAAAACTTGTTTCCAATATGGGCGATGTACTATACAGTGTAGCTTTAAGCTATTGGATTTTGGAAACAACAGGTTCTAAAACCATAATGGGGATGATACTTGCCATGCAAACTTTTGTGAAAGTTTTGTTTTCACCGTTTGGTGGTGTTGTCAGTGATCGTATGAGTCGCAAAGGAATTATTGTAGGAAGTGATTTTATTTGTGGCTGTATTTTATCAATCGTTTCGGTTTTAGGCTTTATTGGACGTCTTGAAATCTGGATGATGATGCTTGCAAGTATGATGATGGCGATAGCAACAGCTTTTTTTCAGCCAGCAGTACAGGCTATTTTGCCAGATTTAGTAGCTAAAGAGGATTTGTCTAAAGCATTATCTGCCAATCAAACGACAGTTACATTGGTACAGATTATTGGACAAAGTGTCAGTGGTGTTTTATTAAGTATTTTTGGACCATTGATGATTTTCTTTGGCAACGGAATGTCTTACTTTCTATCTTCTTTTTCGGAAGCATGGATTCAAGTACCGCGCAGAGAATCTACAGAAGTTTCATTAACCTTTTTGGAGGATTTCAAAAGTGGATTATCATTTATGTTGCATCATCAGGTATTAAAAAAATTTATGCTTTTCATTTGTGTTCTTAACTTCTTTGGCAATGGTGCTTTTGTATTACTTCTTCCTTATTTTATGGAAAATAGTGCCTTCTATGGTACCACAGGGTATGGATTTGCTACGGCCTTTATGACTGGAGGAACATTGATTAGTGTCATGCTGTATGGCTTTTTGAAACTCAACGGGAAGCAACGCTATTTATGTTGGCTAGGATCTATCTTGGTCGAATCTATAGGTATTGTGATGTGTACCAGTGCCCGTAATTTAATGTGGATTATTATTGCCTTAGTCATCTTTGGATTTGGTAATGCCTTAATGAATATTATTTTCAGCGAGATACAGTATGAGATTATTCCAGATGATAAGAGAGGCAAGGTGATGGGATTGTTGAGTACTTTGAGTATGGGGCTTACCCCAATTTCAATGGCATTTTTTTCAATGATGGCAGATGTTGTTGGGACGTATCCAATGCTTTGTCTAGGCTTTTTAACGATTGCGGGAGGGAGTTTGAGTTTGCTTTTCTATAAACCAATAATTAAGTTTATTTCTAAAGATGAACAAATATTGCAAATGAATATTTCTAAATCATTTTTTTGGAGGATAAAAAGATGAAAACATTAGGAAAGAAAATTACGGAATTAAGAAAAAAATATAATATGACTCAAGATCAGTTAGCGACAGAGATGAATGTATCAAGCCAAGCTGTTTCTAAATGGGAAAATGATTTGAGTATCCCAGATATACCCATTTTAGTGGAGTTATCTAATTATTTTCATGTTAGCTTAGATGATCTTCTAAAAAATGAGGAATCAGAAGTGGTAATGGTTCCTGAAAATGCCAGAAAATCGTTAGATAGTATGATGTTGCGTATTTTAGTGCATAGTAAAGATGGGAATAAAGTTCGTGTCAATGTTCCAATGTCACTTATTAAGTTAGGCGCAGAAATTGGTATTGATCTACCACAAATTTCCGGCAATAAAGCATTGCAAGGCATTGATCTCAATCAAATTTTTAGTTTAGTTGAGCAAGGCGTTTTGGGACGTATTGTAGAAGTTGAAAGTGCTGATGGAGACACGGTCACCATCGAGGTTGAATAATGAAAATCCATGTATTTCAGAACGATAAAAAAAGAAAATTTTATTTCCCAACATCAGTTTTGTACATGCGTCCTGTCATTGGCAAATTGATACAAGAAGCAAAGCTTGAAGTCAATCCTGAACAGGCTAATTTAATAGCTCGTAAAATCCATGAATATGTGCACCATCATAAAGGGGAATTGCTTACGGAAGTGGATGTGCTTTCGGCAGATGGTGAATATGTCTATGTGGAAATTTATTTATAATTAAAAAGAGAATAAACGAAATAAGCTTTACCCTCTTTACTGAAATAATCAGTGAAAAGGGTATATTTATTAGAATGTTTAAAATTATATCTCGGAAGTGATGCTTGATAATTGTCAAAAAAATTAAAACTGCTTCTATTCACCTTTACATTCAAATTTTTTTGTTTTATATTGAATAAGGATTGTGAAGGTGGGATTATTGTGGAAAATCAAAAGAATGACTTTGCGAAAGGATCAATGTCCTCACATATTTTACATATTGCCGGACCTATGATTGTCGCTCAGTTAATCAACGTTTTATATAATGTCATTGATAGAATTTATATTGGACGTATTCCTAATGCGGCCACTTTGGCGATGGGCGGACTAGGACTATGTTTGCCTATTATCTCGATTGTGATAGCTTTTGCCAATTTGTTTGGTATGGGAGGCGCTCCTTTATGTTCGATTGCTCGAGGGCAAGGCAATAACGAAGAAGCTGAGGAAATCATGAGCAATGCGTTTGTTTTATTGCTTGCTTTTGGGATTGCGATTACCGTAATCGGCTTAATTTTTAAAGAAGATTTACTTTGGTTGTTTGGTGCTAGTAAAGATACGATTCATTATGCCAATGATTATTTGAAAATTTATTTATTTGGTACAATTTTTGTAATGCTCGGATTAGGAATGAATAGCTTTATCAATAGTCAAGGATTTGCGAAAATCGGTATGATGACAGTTTTAATCGGGGCGATTGCTAATATCATTTTAGATCCTATTTTGATTTTTAGCTGTCGTTTAGGTGTGCAAGGTGCAGCCATTGCAACCGTTGTATCACAAATGTTATCGGCATTATGGACCATCAAATTCTTGACGGGTAATAAGACTATTTTAAAACTTAGAAAAGATAAAATGAAGCTCAATTTTAACTATGTTAAACGCATTTTTTCTTTAGGGACAGCAGGTTTTATGATGGGGATTACCAATTCGATTGTTTCAATTGTCTGCAATTCAACCTTGCAGACGTATGGTGGCGATTTATATATTGCGATTATGACCATTATAAACTCTATTCGTGAAGTGATTACACTTCCGGGGCACGGATTAGCTAATGCCAGTCAACCGGTTTTAGGGTATAATTATGGTGCAAAAGAATATCGTCGTGTTTTAGAAGGGATCAAGTTTGTCACTGTTGCCGCTTTTTCCACAAGCTTTGTTTTATGGTTAAGCGTAACACTTTTCCCAACCCTATATATTCGAATATTCAGCAGTAACCCCGAGGTCATGCAAGATGGCGTGGCGGCTTTAAGGTTATATTTCTTTGGCTTTTTTATGATGGCTTTTCAAATGACAGGTCAATCCATTGCGGTTGGTTTAGGAAAATCAAAACAAGCGATTTTCTTCTCGATTTTTAGAAAAGTTGTGATTGTTGCACCATTAACCGTTATTCTTCCTATTTATATGGGCATTGATGGTGTCTTTGTGGCAGAAGCTATCAGTAATTTTATTGGTGGAGGGGCTTGTTATATAACGATGTTACTGACGATTGGCAAGGAGTTAAAACAACGTGCCAAAGCGGTAAAGGAAGTATAAAAAACTTGAAAATGTCAATACTTTTAATAAGCAAGACAATTTCTGTTTGACATTTAAGATTAAAGCGTGTAAACTAAAATTGTAGAAAAAAGACAGTGAAGGAATGAGTAACAAGAAGTCCTTTTTTTAGAGAGTTCCGTATGGTGAAAAGGAATAAAGTGATGACTTGATGAAAATGGTTCCGGAGTTGTGTTATCGAGAATGTTTGGTTTTAGATAACAACGGGGGTGCCCGTTACAGCACTAGAGTATGAACCTAAAAGGCGTACTTGATGAGGTTAGTTTTGTGAAAAACTAATGAAGTAAGGTGGTAACACGAGATATACTCGTCCTTATATAAGGGCGAGTTTTTTATTTATGAAAGGAGAGGAAAAGCGATGGAAAAGAAACCATATTATGTTACAACAGCCATTGCCTATACTTCTGGCAAACCACATATCGGAAATACGTATGAAATCGTTTTGGCAGATAGTATTGCTCGTTTTAAACGTGCCCAGGGCTATGATGTCCGTTTTCAAACAGGCACAGATGAACATGGCTTAAAAATTGAAGAAAAGGCGAAAGCGGCAGGTATAAAGCCCCAAGAATATGTTGATGGTATTGCCTCTGAAATTAAAAGTATTTGGGATTTAATGAATACATCGTATGATAAATTTATTCGTACCACAGATGAATATCATGAAAAACAAGTTCAAAAAATCTTTAAGAAATTATATGATCAAGGGGATATTTACTTAGGTCATTATGAAGGTTGGTACTGCACTGATTGTGAATCTTTTTTCACAGAAAGTCAGTTAGTTGACGGTAAATGTCCTGACTGTGGGGCAGATGTTCATAAAGAACAAGAGGAGGCATACTTCTTTAAATTAAGTCATTACGCTGATAGGCTTATTCAGTATATCAATGAGCACCCTGAATTTATTCAGCCTGAATCAAGAAAGAATGAGATGATGAATAACTTCTTATTACCGGGTCTTCAAGACTTATGTGTTTCCCGTACGACTTTCAAATGGGGTATTCCGGTTGATTTTGACCCTAAGCACGTCGTATATGTTTGGATTGATGCCCTAACCAACTATATCACGGGCTTAGGCTATGATTTAGACGGCAATCATGATGAATTATTCAAGCAATATTGGCCGGCTGATTTACATTTAATCGGAAAAGATATTATTCGTTTCCATACGATTTATTGGCCAATCATGTTGATGGCTTTAGATTTACCTTTACCAAAACAAGTTTTCGGGCACCCTTGGTTACTCATGGGCGATCGTAAAATGTCTAAATCTAAAGGAAATGTGATTTATGCCGATGATTTAGTTAAAATGTTTGGTGTTGATGCGGTGCGTTATTTTGTGCTTCACGAAATGCCATTTGACAATGACGGCAATATCACTTACGAATTGTTGATTGAAAGAATCAATT
>ERZ808028.637-NODE-637-length-26801-cov-23.929539_pt1 | contig 26801 bp, 30 predicted proteins | sample MGYA00380184_ERZ808028 | MGnify/ENA primary metagenome ERZ808028 (study PRJEB31490, sample SAMN06133397) | mouse gut metagenome | isolation source: J8_1 | host: mice | place: China: Chengdu | collected 2015-05 ...
TCAGTGAGGAGTTGTTCTATTTTATAACAAAAAGAATCCTGTATTTATGCGGGTTCTGGCGTTTCGCAAACGCCTATCAAATAATCAGTTATGGTCAGGGCATTTGGAAGAACTGTAGAAGAGTGTTCAAATGCCCTTATTTAATTGAACTGATAGAATCGGATAGGGCACAAAATGTAAATTCTACTAGCATGCAGACATGCCTTCTGGTGTAATGTTCTAACCTTATGTGATCGGAGCCCGGATTTCGCTTCCCACATGCATTCCACAGCCGGAAAAAGATGTCGTCCATGCCGGCATTGGTAAACACCAGAGCGGTCTTGTGCGTCTCTACGGCGGGGATCACATTCTTGTTTTTTATGATCTTCACATGCTCCAGAATAATGGCGGTATTCTGGGAATCGTATTGCAGCCAGAACAATCATATCGTTGGTAAAAAACTGTTTTTCCATAGGTTAACCTCCCGCTGCTTGTGTTTGCACAATGCAAAAATGACCCGCCGCGCATAACTTCCAGAAAGCCCTCATACACTGTATAAAAGTGTTCTGAGGGGATTACCTTTGAAAGACTATATTGAAGAGCGTGCCATAAGCATTGCCAATTATATCGTTGACAACAATGCCACGGTCAGACAGACGGCCAGAGAGTTTGGCGTGAGCAAAAGCACCGTACACAAGGATGTTACAGACCGGCTCATGCAGGTCAATCCTACTTTGGCCAAGGAGGCCAGAAAAGTGCTGGACGTAAACAAATCCGAACGCCATATCAGGGGCGGACTGGCAACTAAAGAAAAGTATCTGCACCAACATGTGTGATGAAATTACATAGAGCGTGCCAAACCACTGCAGAGGGATCTGTGGTGGTTTTTTAGTGGTGTTTTTTTGTACAGATTTTCTTTGACTTTGGAAAGGGAGAAACGTATAATGAAATATATTCAGGCAAATATCGCGGAGTAACCCGTAGTTTGGCCGGGGCCATCCTACGTTGGCAGCGGGAAAGAGGTATACATGGAAAAAGAGCTGGTAATTGTCATCGACTTCGGCGGCCAGTACAACCAACTGGTGGCAAGGCGCGTCAGGGAATGCAATGTTTATTGTGAAATTTATTCCTATAAAACAGATTTGGACAAGATCAGGGCTATGAATCCCAGAGGCATTATCCTGACAGGGGGTCCAAACAGCTGCTATGAGGAGAATGCCGCCACCTGTCCGCCGGAACTGTTTCGGCTGGGCATTCCCGTGCTGGGTCTGTGCTACGGCGCGCAGGTGATGTCCCAGGTGCTGGGAGGCCGGGTGGAACGGGCGGCGGTGAGGGAGTACGGCAGGACTCAGGTCCATGTGGACAATACCTCCCCTCTGTTTGCGGGAGTGGAGGCGGACACGGTGTGCTGGATGAGCCATTTTGACTATATAGCCCAGATGGCTCCCGGCTTCCGCGCCATCGCCACCACCGCCAACTGTCCCGTGGCGGCGGCAGAGTGCAGAGAGCAAAATCTGTATGCCATTCAGTTCCATCCGGAGGTGCTGCACACTCTGGAAGGTTCCCGGATGCTCTACAATTTTGTGAGAGGCATCTGCGGCTGCCGTGGTGACTGGCGCATGGATTCTTTTGTGGAGGAATCGGTAAAAGCGATCCGGGAAAAAGTGGGGGACGGCAAGGTGCTGCTGGCACTCTCCGGGGGCGTGGACAGTTCCGTGGCGGCGGGGCTGCTCTCCAGGGCCATCGGCAGGCAGCTGACCTGTGTGTTTGTGGATCACGGTCTGCTGCGGAAAAACGAGGGCGATGAGGTGGAGGCGATCTTTGGCGAGGGCGGCCAGTTTGATCTGCGTTTTATCCGCGTCAACGCACGGGAACGGTATTATGCAAAACTGGCGGGAGTGACGGAGCCGGAAGAGAAGCGCAAGATCATCGGCGAAGAATTTGTAAGGGTGTTCGAGGAGGAGGCCAAAAAGATCGGCGCCGTGGATTTTCTGGCCCAGGGAACCATCTACCCGGATGTGGTGGAGAGCGGCCTGGGAGGCGAGAGTGCCGTGATCAAATCCCACCATAATGTGGGCGGACTGCCCGATTATGTGGATTTTAAGGAGATCCTGGAACCTCTGCGCAATCTGTTCAAGGATGAGGTGCGCAAGGCGGGCCTGGAACTGGGTATCCCAGAGAAACTGGTGTTTCGTCAGCCTTTCCCCGGCCCCGGTCTGGGGGTGCGCATCGTGGGAGAGGTCACCGCAGAGAAGGTTAAAATGGTTCAGGATGCCGACGCCATCTATCGGGAGGAAATCACCGAAGCAGGCCTGGATCAGGAGATAAACCAGTATTTTGCCGCGCTGACCAACATGCGGAGCGTGGGGGTCATGGGTGACGAGAGGACCTATGATTACGCCGTAGCTCTGCGCGCCGTGAAAACTGTGGACTTCATGACGGCGGAGGCTGCGGAGATCCCCTTTGAGGTGCTGCAGAAGGTGATGAGCCGGATTATCAACGAAGTTAAGGGCGTGAACCGGGTGTTCTATGATTTGACCAGTAAGCCTCCCGGGACGATAGAAATGGAGTGACGGACATGTTCTTGCAGAACTAATCTTTCCTCCCCCGAACCCTTTAGAAATCCCAGAAATAAAGGCTTTTCGGGGACTTTCTCGCTTTTCCTTTTGGGGAGGGAGGGGTTGAATGTCAAAGCAAATTCCAGTGACAACTTAAATTCTGAAATGCCAGAGAAAATGCAGGATTGAGACAACTTTTTCTTTGTCATTTTTCCTGTAAAGATGTATGATGTATATGAAACAGTCTGTTTTTATGCATGGGAAATAGACAACCGGGAGGGAATCTGTCAAACTAAATTCCGCTTGTCTGTCTTGGGGTGATGAGTTGCCATGCAGTATGTCTGTTTCAAAAAATGTTTAGTGCTGCTTAAGCTTTAACAGCTTCTCATCAAGCAGCAGGGAGGCGAGTTCAAATGGGGTTCGGCCATTTAAGCTGCCCCTTGCTGTGGAATTGATGTGGTTGATGGCAAGGGTAATGTCCTGCTGTGTCATGGCATCAAACGATGTTTCTTTGGCATGATATAACGCAGGAACTCATGATTTTTTCCAGCCGTCCTTTTTGATAGGGTGCATTTGCATTACAATAAAAGACTTTAGAAAGGTTCTCACTGTATTTGTCACATTCCAAAGCCAGAGGGGTTGAAAATTCGGGTCCCCTGTCTGTGAGAATGACCGGAAAGAGGCGCGCAAAGGTATCGGAACCAAGTTCCCTTTGCAGAAAGCGAAACATCTGCACAACGGAACTGCTCTTGGTGTCATCCATGAGGAAGGCAAGCATAAAGGTACAGTTCCTAAAAAGCATGGTAAGAAGAACTTTGCCAGGTTCAGGACCGACAACCGTATCAAGCTCCACTACATTAGAATCGGGATGATTTTCAAGATACTCCAGAAAATCAGTGTAGGTTCTGCCAAGGAGATATTCCCTGGATAACCGTTTAGAATCATGTGACTGCCTGCGAGGCTTGCATTTTACCTTTCTGGGCAGATCGATGTTTCTTACGGAAAGTATACCGGAATCAATGTAGCGGTAGAGAGTGCGCTTTGAGCAGGGGATCGTCTCACGGTGTTCTGCGAAAATATGATCCATTGTCTGTCGGCTAAGGATAAGTGGAGATACAAGATCGTCCAGGGAAGCTCTTTCTTCGGAGGTAAGATTTATGCCCTGACGGCACTCATGCTTGGTGTGCTCGTAAGAAGAGTGTGCATCCTTAACCCGATAGTAATACTTGTCATGTCTGCAGGCGTGGTTGGAACAGCCATTGCAGACATAAGGAGGCTTTTTCAGGGTAGGGCATACAAACGGAGAAAAAGCAGCATAGTGTTTTGTTCCCCCGGTGAATATGCGTCCGACCGCTTTTCCGCTGGGGTGGATAACGTCACACATGAAGCGGTCCACCAATTTGACAAGCAGGGCCGCAAAGGGATAAAGACCACAAAGGAGAACATCTCCAAAGTCAAGGAGAAAATCCCAAAGCGGAAAGCCGCAGCCGAACAGCCGAAAAAACAAGCGGAAAAACAGGCGGCCCGCAGGCTGGGCAGCCCACCGCACGCTGGAGTAGCCGTCAGACAGCCGATACGGTTTCCGAACCGGCCAAGGCGGTCCGTCAGGAGCGCGGGGCTATCAAGACCCTGGACCGCGGCAAGAAAAACATTAAGACAGTGGACAGGAGTCGCAAAACCATCAAGCAGGCTTCTTCTACGGTCAAGGGAACCGTGAAAACTACCAGAAAATCTATCAAAACGGCGGAAAAGACTGCCAAGGCCAGTATCAAGACCAGCCAGCAGGCGGCCAAAGCCGCCCAACGGACCGCCCAGGCCACGGCGCGGGCTGCCAGAGCTGCGGCACAGGCCGCCCGCGTAGCGGCGCGGACTGCGGTAGCTGCGGCAAAAGCGGCGGTCAAAGCTACGGTTGCGGCTGTAAAAGCCATTATTGCTGCGACCAAGGCATTGATTGCGGCTATCGCTGCGGGCGGTTGGATTGTCGTGCTGATAATAGTGGTAATTTGCCTCATCGGTATGCTTATCGGTTCCTGCTTTGGGATTTTCTTTTCCGGCGAAGATTCCGGCACCGGACAGACCATGCAGACTGCCGTGCAGGAGATCAATACGGATTACCAGGAGAACCTGGACGAAATCAAAGCATCTCACAGCTATGATGTGCTGGAGATGTCCGGTTCCCGCGCCGTGTGGAAAGAGGTTCTGGCGGTTTACGCTGTCAAAACCACCACCGACCCGGACAACGCCCAGGAAGTGGCCACCATGGACGATGAGAAGCTGGAACTGTTGAAGGACATCTTCTGGCAGATGAATGAGATCTCGTCCAGCACATCGACGCAGACGGAAACGGTAATTGAAACGTCCGATGATGGCAACGGGAATATCGTGGAAACGGAAACCACGGTTACGCAAACCTATCTGGATATCACTGTCAGCCACAAGACTGCGGAGGAAATGGCCGACCAGTTCGGCTTTAACGAGGACCAACGGGAACAGATGGCGAAATCGTCACGGTGGCGCTCTCCCAGGTGGGCAACGTCGGCGGCGAACCATACTGGAGTTGGTATGGTTTTGGCAGCCGTGTGGAATGGTGCGCCTGCTTTGTAAGCTGGTGTGCCAATGAGTGCGGTTATATTGAAGCCGGCGTGATCCCGAAATTTGCAGCCTGCGCGTCCCAGGGTGTTCCCTGGTTCCAGGAGCGCGGGCTGTGGCAAGACAATAGCTATGAGCCGCGCCCTGGTGACATTATTTTCTTTGATTGGGATAATGGCGGCCAAGATGGTTCTTCTGACCATGTGGGCATTGTGGAGAAAGTCGAGAATGGACGTATCTACACCGTAGAAGGCAACTCCGGCGATTCCGTGCGCCAGAACAGCTACCCCATTGGGTACTATGAGATTTACGGGTACGGCACCCCGGCATATTAACTCCCTCAAAAAAGAAAACCCAGCCGCGTAGTCGGCTGGGTACATAAGTTGGAATTGCCATGGCCTATTCGCCATCGTGGATCATGACTCTATGGTCAAAACGGATTACCACAAAAGCAACCATAACATAGTCAATATGAAAAGCAGCGTGAAGTTTACAGCATTTTATGGTAAAGAAGATTTCTGAAATGATTTGACAATCAAAAACTACATGGTATATTTATATCATAAAGAGCGAAATATACCACATAACAGGAGGATAGGTTTATGAAATCAAAACGCTATTTATATGGGCTTATGGGTTTGCTCTCTCTATTAGGGTTTATTGGTATTTTTACAGAAGCGAAGTTTTTTCTTGCCTTCTTTGCCTTTGTAGTTGATTTTGAATATTTCTTCATCAAAACAGATGAAATGTTGGAGGAATACATGAATAAGTCAGCTTCACGCGCATTTTACTGCGGAATGATTACCGTGGCACTTGTTGCTTTTGTATGTTTCTTTGCCGGGATAAAAGAAGAAAAGGAAGCACTGATAACAGGTCTTGCTTCTGGCTGGGTGGTATCCGTCGTAATCTATGCTTTATCTACTGCTTACTATGGCTTCAAAGAAAAATGGGGGCTGGAGAATGATAAAGAATAGAATTAAGGAGTATAGAGCCAAGTATGACATGAAACAGGAAGATTTGGCAAAGTTAGTAGGCGTTCGCAGAGAAACCATAGGGAATTTAGAAAAAGGCAGATATAATCCATCACTGGTATTAGCGTGGAATATAGCAAAAGTATACAATGTTTCGATCGAGGAAATCTTTACTGTTGAGAATTAAATTATACTATTTTCTGGCCGAGAGGTTTTCTCTATGGAAATCCCTCGGCCATTTTACAAAATTCAAATTCGCACACTTGTTCTTGCAGTGTAGTTCAGGTATAATATGAACAAAGAGGCTTTTCAAAAAGGCCCCTTTTTCCACCTACCCCCCCCTTTGTACGTCGCACCACCCTTGGAGGGGCAAGCAATGTCAAAAATGACTTTGTTATAGAGGATGAAGAATCCACGAAGATATGTTTTATTACAGCTTATATGGAAAATTCATATACATGACACATTGGAATGCTAATATCTAAATAAAAAAGGGTGATGAAATGGCAAACTTATTGATAGTAGAAGATGATGTCCTGACAAACGAATCTGTTTGTGAGTATTTGCAGGATATGGGCCACATCGTGTTTTCAGCATACGATGGAGAACAGGCTTTAGAGTTGTTCAATAGCAAAGAGATAGACCTGGTTGTTTTGGACATCATGCTTCCCCAAATAAACGGTCTGAATGTTTTGAAAAAGATTCGTCAGGCAAGCAGCATACCAATTCTTATGCTCACAGCGATGGACAACATGGATACACAGATTATGAGTTTTGACAATCTGGCAGATGATTATGTAACGAAACCGTTTTCCATCGTTTTACTGGGAAAAAGGATTACGGCGCTTCTTCGGCGTATTGGAAAAACGGAACCAGCAAATATTTGGAGTTATAAAGATATTATAGTGGACTTCTCCGGCTTTTCAGCAGAAAAGGCAGGAAAGCTGATTGATATTTCACCCAAAGAAGTGCAGTTGCTGAAAATTCTGGTGGATCATACAGGAGTTGTGTTGACCAGAGATCAAATTCTCGATTCTATTTGGGGGACAGATGTTCCATTGAATGATAGGACGATTGACACATATATCGGCAGACTTCGTAAAAAGTTAGGATTGGACTGTATTGTAACAGTAAAGGGAATCGGCTATAAATTTGAGGCTGTGCGATGAAACTATTTCCAAAAACTTTTTGTTATACCCTTATGTTAATGATTATCATTACGTTAATTGGGCATGGGTTGATGTATTTTCTGATACCTGCTTTTTATACAAACCAAAAAGAAAGTCTTGCGGAAGGCATAGGGGAGGAAATAATACAGCAGCTTCAACAATCCTCAGAATTATCGGAAGATAAGGTTTTGGAGCGGTATGCTAAGAATAAGGCATTTGTGAACTTGACCTGCGGAGATAAACAGTATGTCTATGGTTCTTTTTATATTGAAGATGCCCTGAATGGAAACGGGAAAGATTATTCTTTTCAAGCCTCTCCCGGAGATCAAGCGAATGATGCTCAGTCTAATGTTACGGGCGCTGAACAAGGGATTGATGGCCTGGCTCCCTACTTAACAGCACAATTTGTAAAGCGGGAATTTTCGTTTCAAAATGCAGATAACGAAGATTGTACGTTGCTTATTCTTGTTACATTGCAGCCGGTAAATGAAACAAAAGGCATTGTTCTTGAGATCCTTCCTATTAACTTGTTGATTTGCTTTATTATTTCTGCTATTGTGGCGTTTTTGTATTCCAGACGGCTTTCTACACCAATCAAGAAAATATCAGAAACTACAGAGCAAATGAGGTTATTAAAGAGAAATGCTGTCTGTGAAATTCGCACAAAGGATGAGATCGGACAGTTATCTCAAAATATCAACGCACTTTATAAGGAACTTTTGACATCAATAGATCATCTGCACGCAGAAATCGCCCATGTTAGCGAAGTGGAGCAATCAAAAATAGACTTCATGCGAGTTGCTTCGCATGAGTTGAAAACGCCTGTATCGGCAGTTTGCACTATGCTGGACAGCATGATCTTAGGTGTGGGGAAATTTGAAGATACAGATACTTATCTCCCTGTATGCAAAGAAAAAATGCTGCAGCTTTCTTCTATGATCCAAGAGGTGCTTGACGCCTCTAAATTGACTGGACAGCCAGAAGAACCTATCAAGAAAGTCCAGCTTTCTGAGTTGCTCCATGAGGTCTGTAATTCCTACCGCTTGATTGCAGATTCAAAGGGAATTGTATTTTATATTGAAACAGAAAAAGCCGGGGTGGTTCATATTCCGGTCAAAGCTGTAAAGCGGGCAATCTCCAATGTTATCTCTAATGCCGTGAATTATACAAACAGTGGTGGAAAAGTCTCTGTTATCTGTTCAGAAGGCACGATCATAGTAGAAAATGAATGCGTCCCGATTTCAGAGAAAGTCCTAAATCATTTGTTTGAAGCGTTTTACCGGCCTGATTATTCTCGCAGCAGGGAAACTGGTGGAAATGGCCTTGGATTATATATCACCCATAAACTTTTGGATACTTACAAAATCCCTTACTCCTTTATGCCGTATGAGCATGGAATGAGATTTACAATAAACTGCCCCACAAATAACCGCTTCGTAAAATGAAGTTATCTCAACGTACCAATACAAAGAGGACTTCATTAAACAAGATAGGGTTGACCCATTGATAAAATGGAGGTGTATGGTGTATTTATCCGCTATACAGAAGTTCTAATATAAAATAAGGAGAGATTACATTGAGATACACAAAAAACATCATTAAACTATTCTGTTTGACTTTGGTTTTTACATTGGTATTATCTGCCTGTGGAAATTCCTCATATAATGACCGCAATTCCATCCTTTCTAACGAGGACAGCTATACCTATCAAAAATGTGTGGACACCGGAAGTACGGACACTTCTCTGAAAAGAGAATTTCAAGGGTTCAATGGAAAAGATACCATCTGGATGCTCGATGCCCAAGAAGATGCTTCTATTTCCCTTGACCTTTCGACAAATCTGTCCAGCGGAAAATTCAAAGTGCTGCTTGTCTCCGAGGAGAACGAAATTACCACTCTTTTAGAAGGTGATGGTACACAGAATACATCCATTGATTTGGAGAAAGGTACGGCAAGAATCATACTTGTTGGGGATGGCACAAGCGGATCGTGTGAAATCACTTTAAGCGATATAAGCAATGTAAGTGTGGATTCACCCTCTGATGGCTTAGATTCCGAAGAATGGATGGATGATTTTTATAATGATTGGACGTAAAATAGAACGACCCATGGAGTGTTTTGACTTCCTGATTTGAATATTCATGAGACAATCAGGCTATAAGTGATTAGCTACCGCACGATGGCAAAAAAGCTGTCGTACAGCAGCTATACTGACACGCTTATTTGATCTGGCGGTGGCTTTTTAGAGCCGCCGCCTTTTTTTGCCGAAAGACCAAGAAAACGAAAAATCTGTTTATCAATATACAGACAGTGTTTTGACAACTCCATGACAACTATGTTCCATACCCATGAGAAATATGCCTGCTAAAATACTGAAAAACAAAGCAAAGGAGGCACTTCTATGAATGTGGGAAAAAGGACAATTTTGTATCTTGTCCGAAAATGGAGCAAGACGCTCTTGCTGTTTATGATTTTCTTAGTCGTAGGTACACTTGTAATTTCCGGGGTATCTATTCGCAAGACCGCTGACCAGGCGGCTGCAAATGTGCGTCAGTCTTTAGGCGGTGGATTTGTCATGAAAGAAGATCACAGCGACCAGAGCAAATATGAACGCCGTGATCTTGGGAACGGTTCCTATGCGATGGCGTATGTGGGAGAATCCCTGACAAAAGAAATTGCGGATAAAGTGGCAGAGGTTCCCGGCGTAAGCGGATATAATGCAGAGAATATTGGCCCCGCAAATCTGAAAACGATGGATGGCGAGTATTTGAAGTTAAAGAGTATTGAAGGAAGTATGTTTGCCAATGAGCCGGTACTGAGTAAACAGGCAAATATTTATGGCTACACCAATACAGCGGAAGCTGATATGTTTACTGGTGGCAGCCTTGAGTTGATTGAAGGACGCCAGATTACCAGCGAGGATCACAACGCTGTGCTGATCCATAAAGAGTTGGCGGAATCAAACAATCTGAAATTAGGCGACCAATTTGTAATCGCTATGAATCCACAAATTACAGGCGGAGATGAAGAAGCTGGAAAATTGCAAGAAACAGTTACCATTGTCGGTATCTTTGATTCTAAGATAACACAACAAGTTTCCATGTTTTCAACACCGGGAGATTTGCTGGAAAATACAGTTTTGATGGATGTGGAAACAAGCGTAGAACTGTTATCCTGGTCATCTGAGGGCTATTACAAAGTTCATTATCAGGTAGATGATCCGGCTAAGTTGGACAGTATTATGGAAGATGTAAAAAATCTGGATTCCATAGATTGGGATTGTTTTACGTTGGCCGAAGAAAATAAATCCTACGAATCTGCAGCTTTGCCGCTGGACAATCTGGGAGGTTTGATTACGACGCTTATTGTGATTACTACAGTCATAAGCGTTGCCATATTAGTTCTGCTTCTGACCATGTGGACAAAGAGCCGTACTCATGAAACCGGAATCTTACTTTCTATTGGTATTAGTAAGGCAAAGATTTTAATGCAACATCTGGCCGAGGTTCTTATTGTTGTCGTATTAGCGTTCAGCCTTTCTTTTTTTGCCAGTACAGCAGTTGCACAAGGAATGGGAAATGCTCTCTTGGACACCGATACCACTAATTCTGTTACACAAGAACCGGAGATTGGTGAGGATGGTTCCTTTGGTTATACGTTGCCTGAAATCCCTACAAACACAACATCTGTCACTGAATTGACAGTCACAGTTGTGCCACAAACACTGTTTTGGGTGTTTGGTATTGGTGGGGTGCTGATTATATCCTCCGTAACGGTAGCTTCTATTCCGATTTTCCGTTTGAAGCCCAAAGAGCTGCTTGGAAAGATGGATTAGGAGAAAAATAAAGATTATTATGGGAGGTCACATAATGAACACTTTAAGCAGAGCCTTTTTATCAGTACACCGTAAAAAGGGAAAAAGCATTGTGTTGTTCATGGTGCTGCTTGTCGTTTCAACCTTTGTTTTGGTAGGGCTTTCGATTAAATATTCTGCCGATACAGCAGCACAAGAACTAAGGCACTCTCTTGGTGGTAGTTTTGGGTTAGTGGTGGACAAATCTAAATCTGAAAACTTTATAGCCAGTGAAAATCAAAGCAGTGGCGTTCAATATGTCGGTGCGCCGTTAGATGATTCTGTGATTGAAGAAGTCTTAAAAACTCCTAATATTGAAAGCTACAATGCTTCTCAAATTGGAGAGGCAATACTGACCAATGCCAATGGAGAATATCTGGAACTGGTAAAGACCAATAATCAATACGATGATGATGAAACATTACTTCATACTGTTACCGGTGAAATGAATACGGACTCTGAAAAAAGCAGCTTTTTTTCAAAAGGAACCTTTCAGATCACCGAAGGGCGTCACATTCTGCCGACAGATGAAAATGTTGTTCTCATAAGTAAAGAACTTGCAGGACTTAACAATTTAGAAGTTGGAGATCAAATCTGGTTTCAATCTTCGCAAGAAAAAACATCCAGCCCCTTCTCTATTGTAGGTATCTACGAAATCAAGGAACCACAACTTAATGCGGGGCTTGTACCGCCACCCTCTCTTTATCAGAACCGAATTTTCATTGACGATTCCAATGGGGAATCAGGAGAATATCAACGACTGGAATTTTATGTGAAAGATCCGGCTCAGCTTAGTAATACCATTGAATCTGCAAAAGAAAACGCCAATATTGCATGGGATGATTTTGCGGTAGAAACTGCCGATGAAGAATATCAGCGAACAGCGGCACCTTTGGAAAATATGTCTGCCCTGGTATCGTCCTTGTTGACCTGCTTAATTATTGGCAGTGCCCTGGTGTTGTCTTTAATTCTAAGTCTTTGGATTAAGGGCCGTATTCATGAAACAGGTATATTGCTGGCTATGGGATACCGAAAGACGCAGATATTTCTGCAACATTTTGCAGAGGTCATGATGATCGCTGTGCTGGCATTTGGCATTTCTTTCTTTGCTGGCCAAGTCGTTGCGGATGTAACGGGTGATCTTCTCCTGCAAAATGTCTCCGCGCAAACCGAAACAATCGCCAGCGATACCGCCTCTTCTCTGGAAGTGGAAATAACTGTTCGTAACTTTGCGGCTGTTTGTGGAATTGGAACCTTAGTTGTAGCCTTCTCTGTGGGAATGTCTAACATCCCAGTGTTTCGCTTACAGCCCAAAGAGATATTAAGCAAAATGAGCTAAATGGAGGATTTAAGATTATGAGCATTTCGGAATTACCAGAATTGTCAAATTCATTTGATAAAAAAAGCAGCTCCCAAATCGGAGCGGGAAAAAGGTATGCCGTTTCCGGCCTTTCTGGATGTGGAAAGACTACTATGAAGCGCACAAGAAGAATAGTTATGCTGCTTTGTTCGGCTCTGATTTTCACATTGATCTTATCTGCCTGTGGAAATTCCTCATATAATGATCGCAACTTGATCCTTTCTAATGAGGATAGTTATACCTACCAAAAATGTGTAGACACCGGAAGTACGGACACTTCTCTGAAAAGAGAATTTCAAGGGTTCAACGGAAAAGACACCATTTGGATGCTCAATGCAGCAGAAGATACATCTATTTCTATTGACCTTTCGGCAGATTTGTCCAGCGGAAAATTCAAAGTCCTGCTTGTTTCCGAGGACAATAAAATTACCAACCTTTTAGAAGGTGATGATACGCAAAGCACTTCCGTCGATTTGAAAAAGGGTACAGCAAGAATCATACTTGTTGGGGATGGCACAAGCGGATCGTGTGAAATCACTTTAAGCGATATAAACAATGTAAGCGTGGATTCTCCTTCTGGGGGCTTAGATTCCGAAGAATGGATGAACGATTTTTTTGATGACTGGATGTAAGGAGATGTATGTTGATATGAGCATTTTAGAATTTTCCAATTTGAAATATAGTTATGACGGCAAGCAGCCTGTCCTTCGGGGCGTGAGCGGACAACTGGAACAGGGCAAACTCTACGCAATCCTGGGTCCTTCCGGCTGCGGTAAGACCACCCTGCTCTCCCTGATCGGTGGTCTGGATAGCCCCAGCAACGGCCAAATTTGTTTTGAAGGACAAGATATTGCCAAAACCGGTTTGTCTAATCATCGAAAAAACCATGTGGCATTTATCTTTCAGGCGTATAACCTGATCGACTATCTGACCCCCGCAGAGAATGTATCGCTGACCTCCAAGCTGCCGCCGTTGCCCATTCTGGAGCGCCTGGGCCTGACGAAAGAAGAAGCCAAGCGAAATGTGCTGAAACTCTCCGGCGGCCAGCAGCAGCGTGTAGCCATCGCCCGTGCCTTGGCAAGCGAGGCCCCGGTGATCCTGGCCGATGAGCCTACCGGCAATCTGGACGAGGACACTGCCCAGGACATCACGGAAATTCTCAAAGAGAGCGCCCACAAGATGAACAAGTGTGTGGTGGTCGTTACCCACTCCAATGAGCTGGCGAAGCAGGCCGATGTGGTGTTCCGGCTGAAAAAAGGTGAGCTGCAGGTGCTGGAGCGTACTCAGGATGGAAACGCCCAACCCCAATGCCGCAGAAACAATGCTCCCCGCAACGAGAGGAGGGCAAGATGATGGACGAGTTTTCTAAGCCCTCCAAAAAGGGCAGCATCCTCGCTGTGGCCTGCTACGTTTTTGCTGTGGTGCTGTTGATTACGGCCTTTATTTCCTTGGCGGCTTGTCATCAAAACATTTCCCGGCAGCTTGAGCAGGGCGTCCCTGTGCAGGGAAATGAACTGGCCATTGTGAATCTCTACTTAACAAGCTGTGTGTAGTATTTTGCCTTTGCCGCCGCCATGGTGTTTTGCGGCAAGGCTGCCCGCAGGGGGCTGGCAATCCAGAGCGAAGCGCCGGTACAGGTCACGCCCTATATGCTCAACGCCTCGGCAGAGGCCACCGGTCCCGATTATGCCGAGGAAGTTAAACCAGAGGATGAAGATACGGATTTTGAGGCTTGGGGATTCCGGGAAAAGGAAGAATAAAAAAGACACGCCGGCGGACTTGCAAAGCAGCAGGCCCTCGGCCATGTCTTGAAAACAGGAGAATGGAGGTGATTCCCATGCAGCAAACAGAGTGGATTGTCCCGTCTACGGGAATAAAACCCGTGACCGAATAGGGAGGATACGGTTTTGCTCAATTATCCTTTCTACTGCCCAAAATGTAAACGAGAGAGCTTGAGCCAGGCAAAACAATTACATATTGTTGTCATCAAAGAGCCAGACGCATAGACGCAGAGCCGATGAACCCATGAGCATTCCCACGGACATCGGCTTTTTTCACTCTCTGGGCTGGCTGTCTAATGCTGCCTTAACTGTGGCTTTGATGATCTGCATAGAACGCTCGTCGCAGTTATACAGCATCCGGACAAGGTTTTCCATTTCGGAATCCTCAATCTGCTTTTCTGGGAAGAAAATCCGATCGGGTAAAATGGACAGCTCCCGAATCAGCTTATAGAGGATGTCGTAGCTGGGCTTTTTGCCTTCGTTCTCGATACAATATATAAATCTCTCAGTTACTCCGACCTTGGCAGCCAGATCTTCGACCGTAATATCTGCTTTCATGCGGGCGTTCTTGATGATCTCACCAAGTGTTTCATGTTGATTCTGCACTTTCAGTTCACCTCTCTTTCTATTTTACGGATTTATGCCAGATTTATAATGGCATAGTAGTTCAAATTTTAGAGAACTGACAGTGCGGAAGAAAGTGAATTGACACGAATCGTATAGATGGCCCTGCCAATAAAAAAAACGAGGTTTTGGCAGGGTGGTTTGTCATGCCCATCCCTCCAGACCACGTTTTGGCCTGGAGGGATATTTCATGCGTTGGTCATCCTTCGCACCGCTGCTTATTAGAAGCAGCGAGTATGATTCTATGTCGTAGGCCGCCTGCTTGACGGTGTACGGTCAAAAAAACTTCCCGTTTTTCAACGGGATACTATGCCCTTCTCACTGAACTATCATGCCATGATTTACACGAACTAAAAAGAAACGCACTTGCCGTTTGGGGTAATACCCCATTCTGCAGGTGCGTTTTTCTATATAGAGGAACCCCGTTCCCACGTTGTAGGGGCCGCCGGCCAGTCTGAATTTCTCGCAATTCAGACTGATCGGAGGTAAAACAGCGTGGACGCTGATAAAAAAAGAATATGGATTCGTGGCCAATATGTTGAGGTCACGGATGAAGTGTACCGGGCCTATATGCAGGGCGACCGGAAAATGCGCTATTTTGAGAACGATTTGAAAACCGAGCGGTTTGTTCTCGGAAAGGAGGGCCAAGTGGTGCAGATCATCCCCAGCCGCGAAGATTCTTTGGACCGGCTGGTGGATGAAAATGCCCAGCAATTCTCCAACGAGCAGGAAAGTGTGGAAAGCGTGGTGCTTCACAAGCTGGAAGCGGACAGGCTACATACCGCGCTTTCCCTGCTGGCTCCAGAGGAACGTGCGCTGATCCAGGCACTGTTCTTTGAGGAAAAGACAGAACGGCAATATGCAGACGAGCTTGGCATGTACCGCAATGCTGTTCATGTTCGGAAAATGAAGGTCCTTAAAAAGCTCAGGGCTTTGTTGGAAGGCTCCATAGAGAAACCCTGATTATCCCAAAGAGCCTATAAATACGGGAAAATCCCTGACCCAGCTACCCCTGCCGGGGATTTTGCTTGTTGGGGAATATCCCCGAACCCCTGTTCTCGTCCGACAAGTTTACAATTCATCTATTCCTAAAAGTGGCCCGTCATAGTATAATGAAGTCGGCAACACTATTTGTTTTGAAAACGAGAAAAATTCACTGATTTCTGTGGTTGCAACCGCCCGTTGCGGAAAAGAAACCGCAATTTGGTGGTGTGCTATCGGTAACAATCGTATACTGGTAGCGAAAGGAGGACACCGATATGACCTTCGGGGAAAAAATACAAAAGCTGAGGAAAGAAGCTGGACTATCACAGGAGGACCTATCCTACCAGTTGGGCGTATCCAGACAGGCTATCAGCAAATGGGAGCGTGACAACGGCTACCCGGAAACAGAAAAGATTGTTCGCATGAGTAAAATTTTTAATGTGACACTTGACTATTTATTGAATGATGAGGGTACACAGACACCAGAACCTGCTGCGGAACAAGGAATATATGTAAGCCGGGAAATGGCAGATGGTTTCCTTTTGTATCAAAACGGAAATATCTTAAAATTGCGATTGCCATAGGTGTCATGGTTGGAAGTCTTGCACTCTCGTTTATGCTTTCGGATATTTCCATGCTTCTGTTTATGCTGATATTGATTGCGGGGATTGTTCTCCTATTCTCTGTCAAATTAACAGATAATCCATATAGAAAACTCTGGAAGGAGCCACTACTATTTGACAAGACCGTAAAGGCGGAATTAAATACAGTATACGCAGAGAAAAAGAAATTCCTTCAACTATTTAACTTAATCGGAATTGCCTTAATTGCATTGGGCTTTCTGTTTTTACCCTTAATTGTTCCGGCAGAATTACTCTTTGCAGATACGATTGCTTTAGCTGTGGGAATGATTGTTGCAGGAATTGGAACATTTTTATGTATTTATATGTCTGGCCTTGTTCGTGCCTATCGGCTATTGATTATGAATGAAGCCTATCAGCAGAAAAGAAAGTGAGGATATTATGAAAAAAATATTGGTTACATTAGTGGCAATACTGGCACTCCTTTGTGGCTGTCAAGCCAACGAAAATACAAATGCTTCCGATTATGGAGATGATATTTCAAAGGCGCAGGAAATAGCTGTTATCTCTCCTGATACAGCGGAAGTTATTGATACGATTACTGATACAGAGGAAATAGAAGATTTTGTTTCGGCGCTGGATTTAGACCAATGGGAATTAAAAACGCTGCCAGATGAAGCGTCTGAAATTGGTTCTTTTGGATTAGCACAAGAGGAAACAATCAAACTGGGGCAGACGGACACCGATGGAACGCTATATGATATTGCTACCATCACCCTATACAATGGAGCTTATATCAGTTTTGAAATTGGCGGGTTCGATATGACTTTTGAAGTGAGTGAGGACACGGCTGATTATTTGAATGGATATTTTGAATAACATTGGTTGGAATGGCAGTAGGTACTACGATGAATTCCGTTAGTTAGAGAAGGAGGATTCGTGGGGGTCATCATCTGGCCACCTTAACTTGTACTTTCAAAACTGAATACCAGTCGCCCACCGGCGGCACCACCGAGCAGGAAATCTTGAAACAGGTTCCCTGCTTTTCTTATGCCGTTTTCAAGAAAGAGGACTGCTGATGGAGCAGCTCCGCACCATTGATAAAAGAAGGCTGGAAACGTACATCGGACATCTGGAGGAACAGCATATTCGCCGGCTCAACCGCGCCCTGGCTGTCAGTGTGGGATTGATCGAAGAAACACCGAAAAACTTAATCATGTGCCTTTGCCCGGCCTGTGCCAACAATTTCTATGGTACAGGCTCTTATTATTTGCGCCGGGTCCACCCTGGCGGGGTGGAAAAGGACATCTGCACCTACTGCGGCCAGCGGCCCGGTTTTGATTATGAAGTGGTCAAGCGGCACCAATGAGCAGAGAGCAGCCTATGGAGATCGTATTCCACACCGGGAAGGACAGCGAACAATTCCTGCGCCAGTTCACTGAGAAACGTGCCGAGTTCCTCGCCCGTGAATTGCGGGATCTGGACACGGAAGAAATTAAGACATTAGTTTCCGCCTTGAAAACGGACAATCGCACCTTTGAACAAGAATAAGAGTGCTCCTATAATCATAGCGCAAGGGGCAGGCTGTAATATCTGCCCCGGGAAGGAGAATACCAAGCTTTGAGAAGAAAAAGTAGAATCAAATTTGATAATGATGACAGAGGCGTTGCAGTTTATACGAGAAAATCCAGGCTCACCAATAAAGGCGACAGCATAGGCGTTTAATTCAAACAGAGCGCCGACTATGCTACCAGCCAGCTTTCCTTACCAGAGGATTATGATTTTTTGAAGTATGAAGATAAGGGTCTGAGTGGTTACTACTCTGATCGTCCCGATTTTCAAAGACTCCTGCATGACATTGAAATGGGAAAGATTCGAGCCGTGGCTTGTTACAAGCTGGATCGAATCAGCCGAAAGACTTCTGATTTGATGAAACTGCTGGAATTTTTTGAGCGGTATAATGTGGCCCTCCTTGTTTGTTCCAACAACATCAACACCCAAATCAGCACCTCGAAAATTATCATTCAGGTACTGGCGATCATTGCTGAGTTTGAACGTGACATTCTTACAGAACGCATACAGGATAACCTGATGGAGTTGGCCAAAGATGGCCGATGGATGGGTGGCACTACACCCACGGGATTTACTGCTCAGCGTATTTCCACTGGAAGTGGTCGTAATAAAAATGCCATCAGCTTCCTTGTTCCCATTCCAGAGGAAAAACAGTTGGTACAAAAGCTCTTTTCTTACTTCCTAAAAACTCGCTCTCTCAATGCTACAGCCAAGGAGTTAAACGAGGAATACACAACTAAAAACGGAGCACAATTTACAGTGCTCGCCGTAAAAGACATCTTGAAAAATCCCATATACTGCACAGCCGATGAGAGAGCATATAATTACTTTCTGGAGAATGGAGCAAACCTGTTTGGGGATATCCGAGAATTCAACGGTGAGCACGGTATCTCGGCCTACAACAAAACGGATCAGTACAAAATCGAAGATGACAATTCGACCTTTATGCACCCACGTTTTGTAACAGGTAAAGAGGACAAGCCGATTGAAGCATGGATTGTATCGGTGGGAAAACATGAAGGAATTATTCCTTCCTCCACTTGGATTGATGCCCAAGGACTTTTGAAAGCGATTGCGGAGAGATACAACAGACCTCATCGCAAAACAAATGCCTTGCTTTCCGGTGTGCTGTATTGTCCTTTGTGCGGTAAACCACTGCGGGTAGTTCCGGAATCCAATCGTTGGAGTAATGGAAAGCCTCGCTTTAAGTATGTTTGCCCTGGCTTTCGCAAAAAGACCTGTACGTTTAAGGCTGTTGATGGAGTCCAAATGGACGAGTTTATTGTTGAGCAGCTTTCAAAACTCAGCGACCAGAAAAATCCTTATTATTATGAGCTTGCAAGCACAAAGTTTACTCATTTGCTTCGTGCAGATACAGGCGCACTTGAGTATCAGGAAACAGAAAAAGCGGTCGAACAAATCAAAAGCGAAATTGCGGCACAAGTGCGGAATATGCGTCAGGCAGACGCCAATATCCGCAAGTATATCCAAGAAGATATAGAGGAACTCTCTAAAGAGTTAGAGAAGAAGGAACAAATCCTCATTCGCTTACGGCAAGAAAAGAACGGTGACGCCCATATGACAGAAGAAATTGCTGATATGAAGAAGCGGTTACTTTCATTCCGTGCCTTTGCCGATGGAGCTACACCCGAAGTATTGGTTACACTCATCCAAACGCTTGTCGAGAGGATTTATATCGTGTACGATAACGATATAGCCAAATGCCACGTTTTCGTTAAAGGCTGTGCTGCCGAGGAGTATTCGGATCTCCTCGGCCCAGCCGATTACATAAGTATATGCGCAGTATTTTCACTGCCTGCCACAGTGTGTGATTGTGATAGGTATAGAGAAAGCTATGTGGTTTATATGGTGCCATACAAGAATTGGAAGAATTAGCCAAGCAAAAAAGTGCTAAGTATATGGCATTTAAAAATGCTCAAGATTATCAGTTTATATCAAATATAAAGGTTAAACAACGAAAGGGAAATGACAAGTTAATAGATAAATTGGAAGAGGAAAAGGAAACAATAGCATATGAATTAAGCAATAACTTATTAGATATGGACTCTGAAAAAGCAGGGATGATATTAAGCCTGAAAAGGGAACTTGCAGAGTATAACAGGAAACTGAGACTGCAGAATTCAAAATTATACTCCTTACAAGACAATCTGCAGGGCAATAGAATCATTAACGAATCCGACCTTGCTGATTTGAAAGATTTTTTCCCTGAGATTAAGCTGAGAAGATTAGAGGAAATTCAAAAATTTCATAAAGAAATAGATAGTGTTTTAAAACAAGAGATTATGGAAGAAATCCAACATATTCAGAGTTTTATTGAATTGCTGCAACAGAATAAGGAGCAAGTGGAGAAAAAGATTAAGGAGATATCTGAGATTCCCAATTTGTCACGGACAATATTGTTCAAGTTTGCGGAAATTCAAAAGGAAATAGAAGAATTAGAAAGTCAAAATAACTATTATGATAATAGAGCGATTCTACATAAAGAAAAACAGTATGCTGATGCACGAAAAGATATAATGAGAAGCCAGCAGCTTGCTCAGTTGCAGAACATGCTTAACATTGAGATGGCAAAATTAAACAATGAAATATATAATGGTGAAAAGATTCCGCCAACTATTTCCTTTAACAAAAACCAATATATTTTTGAAACGATAGATGATACAGGAACTGGCACATGTTATCGTGGAGTTATACTATTTGACCTAAGTATTATGAAATTGACCTGTCTGCCATTTTTAGTGCATGATTCTGTACTGCTAAAGCAAATTGAAGATGTCGCTATAGAAAAAATACTTGAATTATATAATGCATCAGAAAAGCAAGTATTCATTGCATTGGACAAGGTTTGGTCATACAGTGAACGAAGTCAAGCTATATTGAAAAATAATAGGGTTTTACAGTTAGGTACAAACGGAGATGAACTTTTTGGAAGATCGTGGAGCAAAAAATAGCTTTTAAATCAAATCCATATATCGGTAATCAAAGTAGGTATATTGCCAGATGCAGGGAAGGATTCGATTGAAAAAAGTGGGAAACCATGGTATGATAATTTGTGAAAAGAAAGGTGGCATGATGAATTCAGGGAATCAAGCGGATGTAAAGCGAAAAGAAACATTAAAGGCAATAGAGACATTATCTCTTCTGGATGACAACCTTATGACATTAGTGTTTGACAGGAACATAGAGGCAACGGAGCTGCTGCTGAATGTAATCCTGCAGCGGGATGATTTAAAAGTGCTGGAAGTGGTGGCTCAGAGGGAGTATAAAAATCTGCTGCCAGACGGCCGTTCCCTTACTATAGATATTTATGCGGTGGATAAGGAAGATAAGGTTTATGACATTGAGGTCCAGCGGGCATCGGCAGGGGCGGATGTTCACAGGGCAAGGTTCCATAGCAGCATGATTGACACGAAAATGTTGAAGGCGAGGCAGGAGTTCAAGGAAATCCATGATTCTTATGTAATATTCATAACGGCAAGCGATGTTATGGGAGCAGGCTGTCCTCTGTATCATGTCAAACGAATGATTGAAGAGACAGGCACATATTTTGGTGATGGTTCCCATATCATATATGTAAATGGCAGCTATAAGGATGACAATGATCCAGTCGGAAAGCTGATGCATGACTTTAGATGTTTGAGTTCTGGCGATATGTTCTATCCAATATTGGCAAAACAGGTGAAGTATTTCAAGGAAACGGAAGGAGGTCGTGAAATAATGTGTCAGGCATTTGAGGATTTGGCAGAGAAAAGAGTTTTAGATGAAAAGGTCAGTTTAATTAAGAATCTTATGGAAACGATGAAGTGGACGGCGGAGCAGGCTATGGAAGCGATGAAGATTTCAGAAACGGATAAGAAGCTTCTTGTGTCGAAACTGTAAATGAGTAACGGATATGTTCTTGCAGAACTAATCTTTCCTCCCCGCAGATTTTAATTTTTCCTGTGGCGGAAGAAAAGATAAGTAAAAATCAGGGCCTCGCTGGGTGTCTTTCTCCCCTCCACGCTTACCCTTTCCCGGCCATCGAATAGCCCTTGGCTTTTTTCTTCCGCATCCTTTTCTTTTCTGGTTTCTTCCTCCCCCGAACCCTTTAGAAAGCACAGAAATAAAGGTTTTTCGGGGACTTTCTCGCTTTTCCTTTTGGGGAGGGAGGAGAAAAGAGGGTGGAAACCATAGAGAGGATGTGGTAGAATGGGGGAGGAAGAGGAAAAAATAAAATCTGCATACGGGAAAAATGAGTTTTGCGACCACAGGACAGAACGCCGGAAATGCTGGTAAGATGGGTATTTCCGGCGTTGATCCATGTTGTCTGGTTCTCAAAGTGCTCTAATTATTTATAGAGTCATTTATTAGTTTCTTAATTGTGTCTGAATGCTTCTGGCTTTCCTGCATTAAACTATGTAGTTTACGGCAGTTTTCCCAATGTTGTTTCCAAATTTCTGTACCGACAATTTTTTCGAAATCCAGTTGGACAGGCGTATAATGCCGTTCAAATTCTTCTAATTTGGCAATACGATATTCTATATCCGGGATCTGGCGTGAATGTGGAGAAAGAGGAGCTGCCCCCAACATCCATGTTTTCCAGTTCATATTGCCTTTGCTTTGATTGCATTTTCCACAAGAAGGAACCAGATTGTGAATTTCGGAGATATAACCAGTAGGCATTTTATTTTTTACCAAAGGGCGAAAATGATCCCATTCTGTATATGAATTACCACAATATACACAGGTGATATGCTCTTTGTTCATTCCCAGCGTTTGCAATACATCTTCGATTTCTTCGTCCGTAGGTTCAATTACGGGTATAATCCCATTTACAAATGCATTGGTGATACTTGAAGTCCGTCCTGTGATTTTAATGGGTGTGGGCATTTTAAATATCTTTTTCATAAATTCCTCATTTTGTAATCGAGCAGAGCGTTTTAAAGGATAATTTGATTGCGGATGAAGAAACTGTGCTTGTATTGTTCCGCTTCAAAGTCTATGCCTAACTTGTTGTCCATATTGCATAGCAAGGACAGTACATCCGATATCCGAAGCATTTGCAATTCCAGGGGGGTTTTTTGATCTGCCATGCAAATTCCGTAAATGTTTATTTTTCTCCAATAGTGATGTTAATACTTTCGATTGTGTGTTTTTCGCTAGTGTTTTGTTCAATTCTATCACATCAGGGAAGATTTGTGTATATAAACAGCACAGTTGGAGCACGTGAAAGAACTATGCAATATCAAGGCATTGTTGTGGATGAAATGTTTTTGCCCATTTGATAAAACAATGATTGCAATATCTTTTATCAGAATTTATAATGGAGACAGCTAAGCCGCAAGGGATGATTCATGGTTTCAATCTGGCTTCGGCAAAAATACTTTGCGGAAAATGGAGAACGCGACAATAGGAGAAGGAGAACGCTATTAATGAAACAGGACTTGATCGTAATTCTGGACTTAGGCAGTACGCAGAACACAGTAATCGCCCGGGAAATTCGTGATCTGGGTGTATACAGTGAGATTCATCCCCACGACATCACAGTGGAGGAACTGAAAACGCTTCCCAATGTAAAGGGCATTATCCTGAACGGCGGAGAAAACCGTGTGGTGGACGGACAGGAGGTACAGGTTCGGCCGGAATTGTACGAACTGGGATTTCCTATGTTATCCATTGATTATCCTCAATCAAAATGCGCTACCCAATTTGCGGAGCTGCCCGACGGAGATACCCTGAAAAAGTTCCTGTTTGAGGAATGCAGGGCCGAGGCGAACTGGAATATGAAGAATTTTATAGAGGATCAGATTGAACTGATCCGTCGCCAGGTAGGGGACAGGAAGGTGCTTCTGGCGCTGTCCGGCGGTGTGGACTCTTCTGTGGTGGCCGCCATGCTGATTAAGGCCATCGGCCAGCAGCTGGTATGTGTGCATGTAAACCATGGACTGATGCGTAAGAACGAATCCGAGAGTGTTGTGAAGGTGTTCCGTGATGAACTCCATGCCAACCTGGTTTATGTGGATGCGTCAGAGCGCTTTCTGGGCAAGCTGGAAAACGTGTCTGACCCGGAGCAGAAGCGGAAAATTATCGGCGGCGAGTTTATCCGCGTTTTCGAGGAGGAGGCCAGAAAACTGGAGGGAATTGACTTCCTGGGACAGGGGACCATCTATCCCGACATCATCGAGAGCGGAACCAAAACGGCGAAGATGGTAAAGTCTCATCACAATGTAGGCGGCCTCCCGGAGGATCTGAAGTTTGAACTGGTGGAGCCGTTAAAGCAACTCTTTAAGGATGAAGTGCGGGCCTGCGGGGTGGAACTGGGTCTGCCTCATGACATGGTTTACCGCCAGCCCTTTCCTGGCCCCGGCCTGGGCGTGAGATGCCTGGGAGCGATCACCAGGGACAGACTGGAGGCAGTGCGGGAATCCGACGCTATTCTGCGGGAAGAATTTGCAAGGGCTGGACTGGATAAGAAGGTGTGGCAATATTTTACGGTGGTGCCGGATTTCAAATCGGTGGGCATGAAGAATAATGCCAGGGTGTTTGAGTACATGGTGATCATCCGGGCCATCAACACAGTGGATGCCATGACCGCCTCCGTGGAAAAGGTGGACTGGGACGTGCTGGAGCGGATAACAGAGAGAATATTGGCAGAGGTGGAGAATGTGAACAGGGTTTGCTATGATATGAGTCCTAAGCCGCCTGCTACGATTGAGTTCGAATAGTAAACAGAAAGCCGGGAAGCCGCATAAACAGCGGACTTTCCGGCTTTTAGAGTAGGACGTGATACCTTTTTGATTCCTAAATTATTCATTGCTTGTGATTTGATTGTTATATAGTGTGATTTCTTTTTCAATTCTTTTTACAAAATTTATAACATCAGAGGCATGAGATTTAGTGATTGAAACATTAGTATGCACGAGTTCATTTCTTAATCTTATATACATTTTAATTTCAGCATCTGATATATTGTGAATAATATCTTGTTGACACAAGGTTTGTAGCATCAAACTTAGAGAATATGGACGGTTATATTTATAATAATCAATAGTAAATTTTCTAATGTATTCTTCTAAATATCTAAAGGCTGATATAGCGGAGGCATTATACTCTTTTAATTTGAATAGTCGGTTTGCTTCCTCTATTCCATTTGAGGCAAGTTCGCCAACAAAGGATAAAATGCAGTTTTGTAATTGAAGCAGAAAATCTTGATCATCAAAACTTTTGTAGTAAATAATGGTTCTATTTTTAAAGCGAATATCAATTAAAGAATTTTCTTGTGCAATACAAATGATATGTTTATTGTTTTTCAGTAAAGTAGTTAACTCCCAAGTGACATTTGAATTATTTTGGGATAGATCCACCAAAGCTAAATTAGATTTTTGGATAAGCAGTTCGCTTTTTGCTAACCAATTGTCACTTGGAAAAAGCACTTCATCTAAAGTTATTGGTTTAATTGAATATTCGGATAATATTGGAAAAATATTTTCTTTAATTTGTGAAATTATTTGATGAGGAGCAGCTATGTAGCATAATCTATTAATTTCGTCTGGTAAAATAAGTTCTTCTTTGAGTTTGTTATCGGTTGTTTGAAATAGTTGTGTGCTATTTTGGGAAATCAATTCCTTGATTTCGTTAAAAAATGCTTTAAGAATATCTGGATAATGTTCCTTTTTTCCAGGCAAATTTATAACTTTAATATTTCTTCTTTCAAAACGAGAAATTTCAGTTCGGCTTGCATCAACCATGACGCAATAAGCTAATTTCTTTAAGCTTCCTAAACGACTATTAATAATTTGCCATAAATTTCTTGTATCATTATCATCAAAACTGTAGCCAACTAAGAATAGGGTTTTAGTAATAAACAGGTTAGAAATATAAGTTGCCAGCAGTTTGTTGTTATCCAAAAATAAATCATAATCCCTTTCAGTAATAACCATATTATTTGGGTGGTTAAAATCTCCATGCAACTTAATTAGTTTTGTAGAGTCTTTCATATTAATTGATAATTTTTCTTCAGAGACAATTACGGAAACGGGACGTTTACTTAATTGTAGGGTTTCGTCTAACAAGAAATCAAAATTTGTAGTGCAGATAGTATCGTAAAAAATATCACAAAAAGCCATATATGTTGGACTTGGTTGAATTTCGTGAATGTGCAATTCTTTTGCTAATAATTCAATAAGTTTTATGCGAGAGTATTCATTTTCGAATATGGAAAGTGCATCTAAAGCGTTTGTATACTCATAGTCCATTATATATGATGCTACATGTTGACCTAATTGATTCCAGTCAGGCATAGTTACATTAGGAGGAATAATCGCATTTTTAGAAAATCCAGCACCAACAATTGGTATGACATTATTGTTAATAAAGTCTTCTTGTAAGGTTTTAGGAATGTATTGTAAATATTGTGTCATACAGAAAGCCTCCTCATTAGTTTATTAAGTGTGATATATTCATTTTTTTCTCCATTGGTAACTATTATTTTTTTTATCATTTCCTTTTTCATCAACGCTACTGCTCGTAGCAGGCCAGTTGATTTTCCACTCAAAGTACTCGTCCTCTGAAATCTCTCCGCTTTTCAATTGTTCTTTCCGCAAACACCACTCTCGCATGAAATCATTGACTAAACCGTACTCTAGCCACATACCCATTGGGGCATGGGCAGGCCAGTCATCATTGTCATAGTAACGTACTGATTTATCATCAGAAGCGTTGCATTTGCCGGGATTGCGGACAAGCTGAAATAAATGGATCGTGCTACGGTCATCTTCATC
>ERZ808028.639-NODE-639-length-26706-cov-6.222126_pt1 | contig 26706 bp, 26 predicted proteins | sample MGYA00380184_ERZ808028 | MGnify/ENA primary metagenome ERZ808028 (study PRJEB31490, sample SAMN06133397) | mouse gut metagenome | isolation source: J8_1 | host: mice | place: China: Chengdu | collected 2015-05 ...
GCTTTAAAATTCGTGCTTATTATACCATGTTTTACCATTTGATAAAAGCTTTATTTCAACTAACTTCGGAAAGATTCTACGAAATAAGCTGTTCCAGTGCGTTCTACCATAAACATACCGTGTCCAGGCATATATTTTTCTTCAACATCAGGAACTCCTGGCGCAGCATTTGTAGTTAAGAATTCTTTTATACTATCAAATATGTCTATAATAATTCTTCCTGCATTCGCATTAACAGAGTCATAGTATTTTTCAAGCACATCCCGATCCGATTTTAAATCTGCAACATAATCCATTCTTCTTCTCAGTGCATAATCAAGATGACCCGCATGAAAATTTCTACACTCTGTAAAAATGACAATGACATTATCTGGAATACACAATGTGGTGCCATCAGAAAGAGAAACAGCCTCGTTTCGGAACTCAATTGCATAAATCAGATTTCCGAGTAGTGCTCCTGCATCTACTCTTGAAATATCGTCAAATATTACTGCATAAAGTTCATCTGTATCTCCAGCTCTGTCACAAAGTTTTTTGATGCGTTTCTCTACATAATCCACCGTCATTGTTCCGGTTGCTTTAATATCAATCCCGTATACAATGTCCTCATAGGTCATGCTCGGATGAACTTGAATAAACTCACATCTATCACTGTTAATGAAATCCTCGATTTTATCCAAATCGTTATGGATATCTTTTGATTGGAGGCTATCAATATTTGATTTTTCATAACACAGATAATACGCAGCGGCTCTGGCAAGAAAAGTCTTGCCCGTTGCCGGGTTACCTGTGAACAATAGGTTCTTCATTTAAATCACTCTCCAATGTTCTCGCTATTTTCTACATTCAATATGTTCCTAACCAATCTTGCAAGAAAGTACGATACTTTTGGAGGAACCGCATTACCAATCTGACGGCTTATTGAACGCTTGTCTCCATAAAAAACATAGCTATCAGGAAAACTTTGAATTCTTGCCGCTTCTCTTGGCGTTAGTGTACGGTCTTCATCCGGATGGATAAACCGACCACCTGCAGGAGTATCAAACCTTGTGGTGATTGTTGATGCTTGCTCATTCCAGCAAAGTCTACCATACGAACCACTATGAACAGAATTAATCTGTTCATTCAATACTGTGTAGTTTTCTCCGTTTTTAATTTGGCGCATTCTCTCTATTGCAACCTTTGAATGACGCGACCGCGTATGGTTTGTAATTGTATGTGCATCGCTGGATAAATACTTTTCATAAGCGGTTTTCGGCAACGGATTATCAATCACACCATCTTCACTTGTCATCGAAAGATTTCCTATTGCATCCCTTACCGTCACTTCATCAAAATAGTTCGGATACTCATTTTTTATGTCCTTTATGTTTTTTTTCCACAAAGCATCAATATCCACTCCATCAATGAGAGTTCCTATAATAATCATTCTTTCTCTTCGCTGCGGGACTCCAAAGTCCGCAGCATTGATTACTCTGTGATATATGCGGTATGGTTTTCCGTTGAGTGATTCAGGATCTTGAAAAATTCTTTTGATTTCTTCAAAAATTTTCCCACCTTGCATTGTAGATATGCCTTTTACATTTTCCATAACAAAAACCTTAGGCATAACCGTTTTTACAACATTAAAATAATGTTTGAAAAGATAATTTCGTGGGTCGTCAATAAATCCCTGTCTGATTCTTGCACCCGCCATAGAAAATCCTTGGCATGGTGGTCCTCCAATAATGACATCAGCCATCGTTCCCGCGAACATATCAGAAGTATCTATATTTTTTATATCATCAACAATTACATCAACTTCAGGATGGTTACGCTTATATGTGTTTACTATAACAGGGTCATACTCTACAGCTTTCTCAACGCTAAATCCCGCTTGGATAAATCCAAGGGATAAGCCTCCGCATCCCGCAAATAAATCAATTATTTTCATCTGCGTCAATTCCTCCGCTCGTCCTGTACCTAATAGCAAAATTCTTGATATAGTTGCTTTCGGCTTCAGTTAATCCATACGCAGCATTTATAAAATCATCTATTGCACGAATCTCCTCCAAACATTCTCGATGTTTGTATTCATACTGCGTTTGCTTTGTACCTACATACACTTTTGTTTCTTCTAATCTCTGTCTCAAGCCTTGTGCCAATTCTGTAGCTCCGGTCATATTTACCTTCATTGGCATCATGAAGCCGTTTAAATCTTTACTAACGTGCCAACAGTCAGACACGCTAATCCAGTACCACCAAAACAAGGAAGAGTTGATCAGGCAATAACAATAATCCGCCTCTATCGGACTTTTGAAACTAAACACTTTATATTCTGGGTCATCCACCTGTTCTCTGTAAGCTTTCATCCAAAATGCTTCACGGCGATTTAAGTATACAGACTCCGTCCCATTTCTCGATATATCATATACTGACTGCATTTTTCTTGTGTCAGTAATCTTTTTGTATATGACGATATCCTGCTCAGTTCCCAGTTTAGGAATAAAATCTTCGTTTTTGTGCTTATTTTTAACCATTTGAATGTCTGTAAAAAGAGTAGCACGTTCTTGCTTATACCAATATTGATAATTTCCAGTATAAACGGTCTTTTCTGACTTTTTATCTTTGCCAATCAAAATGCACAATTTCTGATGCACCGAATCAAATAAACAATCCGGTCTGTCTGCAAAACTCAAAATATACTGTTCCGAAACCAGCAACCCTAATTCATCTCTAAGTTTTTTCATTCTCGGAGTAGATACGTAGGAAAGCGGAATAATAAAGCCAATAGCACCATTTTTTTCGAGTTTTTTAGCTGCATTGAGCAGGATATTGGCATATATGTTTCCGTACCTATCGCTGAGTTCAAGACCTGACTTGAAATCTTCAACATAAGGTGGGTTACCTACCACAATATGATATTTATCTTCAAACGTTGCTTCATCCGCAATAAAATCAAACGATGTAAAACGTCTGTTCATTATGTTACCAAGACCAGTACAATAAGCCACACCACAAGTCTCTATAATGAGTAACAGCAATCTCAATTCTGTAATTATGATTGATTCAACATTCACATCATTACCATAAATAGTGGATACTGCTTTTCGCACAAGATTCTTTGTAATATTTGTCTTGTTCTTCAGCAAATTAATTTTCATTTCGAGTGCAGTAAGCAAATATTCTCCCGCTCCGCACGTTGGGTCAAATACGGTTTTATTACAGCAAAATGAACGATACGGTATATTATCCAGGCTCATATCACTGATATTGGAAACCGTAAGTTTTCCAAATGAAGCTTTAATACTGTTTGTAAGAATAAAACGCACCACATCATTTGGAGTGTAATATACGCCCTTACTTTTCCTTATACTCTGTTTTTCATTTATTTTTGAAAGAGCATCTTGAACTTGTGTGTAGGTACGCTTGGTTGAATCAAACTTATTACACATAAAGTCCTCTCGTCTGGCAATAGCCTTTAACTCATTACAAATCAATTCAACCTCTTTAGACGAGTATGTATCTTGTATATATAAATAGAAAAGGCTTAATGCCTCATCTACGGCACTACATTTTTCAACCCCTGCCACGGATGTATCGATGTTACCCATTGGTAAGTGCATCCTTTCGTTCCTGTTCATCAAATTTATCTTCTCTAACAAATTCCATGATGTCCCCAACATCACAGTTAAGCGCATCACATATCCTAAGAAGCACATCTGTATTGACATTGCCACCTTTTCCGAGTTTAGCAACAGATGTAGCACTTATACCACTCATCTCACGCAAGGTCTTTTTGTTTATTCCTCGGTCTATTAATAATTTCCACAATTTATTGTAGCTAAAACGCATTCGCTTTACCTCCATATTTTGTCCCCGTTTTCATTCTTATGTACATACTCAAATATCTTGAACCCCCAGCGTTTCAAGGCATCCAGTTTACAAAAGATATTATATCACAAAATTACGCAAAAGTCTATAAAGTTTTGCGAACGCAAAATTAAATCCAGTTATGCGATTGAAGTTTTGTGTATTAATACCCATGATTCAAGTGAATTATCAAACCCATCTACTCAACCCTACACAAAATCATCTTGTCAACTCAACCTTGCCCATTTTCAACCTGTCAACTCAACCCTCGCTTTTGCCAAGTTACCATACCCCTAAAACGCAAAAATCCGAGAGCCGGAAGAATACCTCCATCTCTCGGAAATGCTTTATTTTCAAGCCTTTTTCGGTATTCAGTTCTGTACTTTTGACAACAATACTACGCACTCCACATGCCGTGAGACAATAAGATAAATGTCAGTAGTGGTTGAAAACCTATCAACCGTACTGCCGTATGCGGAAACATATCCAAGAATTATATGTTGTATGAATCACATCAACCAGCTTTCTACATCTTCACTCTTTGTTTCAACTCATTCTTTGCAGCATCGACACATAGTCTTTTTGCCACTTCTATTTGCTTGATACGTTCCAAATATTCTGTATGTTCTCTTCTATAATCAATGAATTCTTCTCTGTCTTGAGCATAAGGAATTTTTACTCTTATGATGTAGTTGTCGCAAAAACTATATAGCGGTTCGTAATAATCAAATTGCTCAGAATTAACCATAAGAGTCTCATATTCCCTTTTCTTTTCAGGTTCATCACAAAGAATTGATTGCAGTTCACTCTCATAAAAATCCATGAACTCCATTCTCCACTCTTGTAAATCAATCAAGTTAATTAATTCTGAGTACCGCTCATTGACATCTTCGCCAAATAAAAACTCTACATCTAAAGCAGCAGCTCTTATTTGTTCAGATAAAATAAGATTGATTACACGTTTCATTCTATCGTATAGTGAAAAATCTAATTGCTTGTATTCATCTGGAAATTCTTTTTCTATATATCTTTTTATTGCGACTATTTTATCAAGATCCATCTTTGCAATATCGTCGAGTAAATCTCGAAAATCTTTGATGTCACTGCTTACAGAAAAATTGAAATCTCCCGTGGTATCAATCTGTACTTTATAACTGTTCTGCTTTGGAGAAATCAGCACAATTATCAACCGCGAAAATTTTACATAATATCCGTGGGAGCAAAATTTAAAAACTGTATCTTTTATTTTTCTTCCAGAACTGTCTGAAGTAACCTGAACAGCTACTGAATTTTTAAGGTCACCTAAATCAATGGCAGGTGAATTCTTCCTTTCATGATTTATATTTGTGAGGTTCCAGCCATATACTTGATTTAACAAACCTGTGCAGAAATCCTCTAAAGCATGATTAATGTCATATAATTGCTGCCCATTAAGGATATAAACCATGCTTTGTATGTGCCCTAACTTCTCACCAATATACTTTATAGCTATCTCGCGTTCTAATGGCATGATCTAATACTCCCATTCAATCATCTTTTTAGGATTTTGATTGCACCTTTAATAATCTTGGGTCCAAATTTCTTCCCTAATACTATCAAACCAGCCGCACTAGCAGCTCCAAAAATATTGTTGCCTATCTTCTGGCACTTTGGGCATAGCCCCGTTTTATTATTTGGATTAGTAATTATCCTTCCGCAAGTTTTACATACCTTTTCAGTATCACTCATTTTCTATGTCCTCCACCGATATAATATAAACATCATTACAGTACTTGCCTTCAAGACTTAACTCCAGTGCATGAATTCCTGATTCCAATGTCGGTTTCATCTCCTTGAAAAAAGAATACCAGCAATTCATGTTTGATTTATCATACGGGAAATAATCATGTAGGAGTTCTGCAGTTGACAATCCCTTTTTAGTAATCGGTTTAGTGAGAAAATCATATATGACATGCTGATACTGTTGTAGCACTGATTTTGCGGTTTTTGTATAGCCCATGTATTCCAATAACTGCATACGCACTCCCACATATTTCGTAGCGATCTGCATATCACTTGTCAAATACCCCATATAACTATTAAGCTGGCTTCCGAACTGTAAAAATGGGATGCTCGTTCGCATGGCAAATCTTTTTGATGTTGTCTCTATATCTGCATAAATCGCATTCAGTGCCGTCCGAATCTTTCCATCCGCTTCTTTTAACAATTGCGTCCTTTCTTCCGCAGATTCTTTTGTTTCAGCTTCCACCACCAATGTTCTCGCATCAAGGAACGGAACGATAATATCTCGATCCCTGTCTTTTTCCAGTTGATAGGTTTGAAACTCTTGAATGTCAGCCAGTTTTGCGTATATCTGACGCATTTGTATCTGGTTGCCAATGCTACGAACCGTCTCGATATTTCCCAAATTATTAATAACCTTTTTCAAAGTTATGTCCTTCACTCTTACCCCATTTTCATCCAATATTACTGCTCGTAAGTTCCCATCAACTTGTTTTGAGTCACCGACTGTATATATTCCCTTCCTCAGTTTTTTCTTTATATCAGCAGGCAAATTATCAAAATCTGGAAGAAGCGTTACATTGCCCTGCATTATAACATTTGCTTGATGGAAAACATCATTGAGGATGCCAATATCTGCAATCGGAATATCAGATACAATCTCCATTTCGGCCTGTTCTCTTAAAAACAGCGACATCTGTTGGACACAGCCGTCAAAAAAGTCACTCATCACTGTGATGTCACGACCATATTTGTCAGCATCTGTCTTAAAGATAGCCAGTGATTTCGTTGATTCGACATCCCCAGACTTCTTCTTTACCATTTTAGTTGTTTCTTTAGATTTATCCATAGTGGGGAAACTCCATTCTTAACATCAACAATAGTAATAAATTCCTACTAAAAATTATTGTTATTCCAGCAATGCCATTATCCTTGCAATGAGGATTTCATTCCGCCTATTGTATAATTCTTCAAACTGCTCCATATCAAGTAACACGCCTCTGGGATAATGCCTGCTTGCAAATTTTAGCTTTCTACTCATCATTCATATCATTGTAATAGTCAGTGAATCACATTTCATAACCGCGGTTTGACGGAAACACATCTACACTATTTTTTCGGCAATATATCTATGCCTGCTCTCACAAGGATTTCTCTGATATCTTCATACATATCGATGATGATATTTTCCGTTTCCATATTCTCTGCATATCGTGTGTAATAGCCGATATCGTTTATTTTGACCCGGTTGGGATCAGAACGAGTAATTTGAAAGCCAGTGATACGCTTAGAGCCAAATCTCACCCAATCATGTTCTCCCTCATAATTTCCATTTGAAACCTCTTTAGGAAGTCTAAGAATCGCTACATTTTTCTCCCGGAGGTATGCCTCAATTTCAGCGACAGCTTCCCGTGTAATGTGAAACCGTCTCACTCTGTCAGGATATAAGAATGCCACAAGCAAATGCTCTTCCAACACCTCTCCGCTGCGTAAAACAGTAATCCCTCTGCCTCCATCTTTTCCAAAGTCACCTATCAGCTGTCTTGCCTGAAACTGAAAGAGAATATCAGATTCGGCATATTCGCCTTCATATTTTTCTCCGCCATCTCCAAACTCGAAACGCCAGGAATCATCCTTGCCGAACGGGATTCCCGTCCGTTGTGCAAGAGTCTTTACTTCGACTTCGATAGGAGGCCCCGCTATTTTATCCAAATCCTCCCGGCGCATTTCAAACATAAGATGGGCATAAGGGCTTTTATATTTCTCTTGGAACAGTTTTTCCATTTGCAGATACATATCCGTATCCATAACGCCATCCATAAGCATCTTTTTCATTATATGGATTGTCATTCCGTAGTTCATGATTACCTCAAACTCTTCCTTTGTGAAGTAACCGGAACTATCTATGGCCTTGCTGACATCATTTGCAAGAGCAGTTGATGCCACCGATTTTTCAGCAATATCTGTATTTGAATCCGCAAGTGTTGATACCGCATTATGGCTTGGTGTTACCGTATTTTTCCTCGATTGTTTCTTCTTGATATTCTTATCTCCAGATAGTGATTCCTGGTTCTTTATACCGGAAGAAGTGTCAGAACTAGAACATGTTTCTTCTGCCAACATATCTGCTTTCTTTTTGGAGAACCTATCCTTGATATAGCAGTCATGCGAACAATATTTACGTCTCTGTTCACCATGAATTTGAAATGCTTTGCCACAAAAAGCACAGTTTATGGTTCGATTGGATCTATGCCTGATCTGTTCTGGGTGAGCCGCCCACCATTTACTCCTGCACACGTCACTGCAAAATTTCTTCTTTTTTCTTCCTGGTGCCTGTGCAACCTCTTTCCCGCATTGTAAACATTGACTTTTCTCTGCTGTGATAACTTCTGTGAGATCTGACTGCTCCGTGGTAATGGCAGACTTCTCCTGCTCAACGATAAGCCTCATGATCACCTTCATAGGGCAGCCGCAATGAGGACAGCTTTCCGCATATTCACTGATTTTTGCTTTGCACTCAGGGCAAACTATCAATGCCATTTTTCTTCGTTCCTTGACTTGTATTTTAACCCTCACTAAGTTCTTTTCGTTTTTGTGGTCAGCTTCTCACCGCTGGGGAGGATGAAGGACTGCTCAAACTTCACACCAAGAGCATCTGCTATACGATTAAGCTCCTCTGTACCAAGTGTCTCATTCCTAAGTTTTTTATACAGATTTTGTCGGGATTGACCCGTTCTTCTGGCCAGTTCAGCAAGACTTATATTCTGATCTTCGCAGAGTTTCTTTACAAGATCTGATGTGTTCATAATGATCCTCCGTAATAGCACGCTTCTATTGTAAACCTTTTAGTTACCTTTTTCAATGCCTGCCTCTGAATTTATATTTCCGCAACAGAAAAGCCCGCAATCCTTTAAAAGATTACGGACCAAACTATCCTTTATTCCATTACGCTTCCACATCAATTTCTAGCCCTGATTTGAATTCCACTGTCAGTTTTTTATCATAGATTGTGATTTTCTCGATCAGACGTCTGACCAGAGTTTCTGAGTATTCCGTGAGTGCCTCTGTCTGTTCGTCAAGGAATGAAGTAAGGTCATCGACACGCTCCTTCAGTTCCGTGTTCTCCGCCACCTCGGTAAGGATATCCTGCCGCTGTTCCCTGAGGCTGATGATGGCATCCCCGATCTCATCGATCCTGCCCTGATCTTTCCCAGCATCGAGCAGCTCTACCTGTTTCTCCCGTATGGCAATATCGACTGCCGCCAGCCTTTCTTCTGCATCGCTTTCAAGAACCTCCCGGATGTTTTGCTGCAGAACAGGGAGGATGCTGTCTTTCTGTAACCAGGCATCGTTGATTGCTGTAACAACCGCTGTATGCAGTTCCTCTTCCCGAATCGTCCTTGCCGGGCAGTCAATCCCGCTGCTCTTTTTAAGGACCCGGCTCACACACCGCCAGACGGTAGATTTGCATCCTCGGTTATTCCACTTGACCCTGCGAAAAATATCACCGCAATGACCGCAGAACACGATACTTGATAAAGCATACCGGGAACTGTAGACCCGTTTCTTTCCATCCGTCAAGATATTTGCCCGCCGGACGATTTCCGCCTGGACTCGGAGAAATACATTCTTGTCGATGATCGCTTCGTGACTTCCTTCCACATAGTACTTCGGTGCGAGACCATTATTGGCTACCCGTTTCTTTTCCAGCGTATTCACCGTATAAGTCTTTTGCAGGAGAGCATCACCAATATACTTTTCATTAGTTAAAATCTGCTTAATATTGCTTTCGTGCCACTTGGCGTTGCCTGCCCCGTTTAAGATACCATCTGCCTCAAGGCTGCGCTTAATCTGAAGAAAGCTCCTGCCATCCATGTACTCAGCGTAGATACGCCGGACAATCTCAGCCTCTTCCGGCACAATAATGAGCTTCCCGTCTTCATCCTTGGTGTATCCAAGGAACCTGTTGTGGTTGACCTGAACTTTGCCCTGCTGATTGCGAAACTGGATGCCAAGCCGGACGTTCGCCGACAGGGATTCTGATTCCTGCTGGGCAAGCGCTGCCATGATTGTCATGAGGACTTCGCCTTTGGCATCCAAAGTATTGATGTTCTCTTTTTCAAAGAAAACGGCTATATTCAACCCTTTCAATTCTCTTGTGTATTTCAGGCAGTCCACAGTGTTGCGGGAGAATCTGCTGATGGACTTGGTCAATATCAGATCAATCTTCCCATCCCGGCAATCCTGTATCATCCGATTGAATGCCTCTCGCTTGGCCGTGTTGGTTGCGCTTATCCCGTCGTCGGCATACACCTCGACCAGTTCCCATTCGGGATTGCTTTTGATGTAGGCTGCATAATGTTCGACCTGCACTTCATAGCTGGATTCCTGTTCTTCGAATTCCGTCGATACACGGCAATATGCCGCCACCCTGGTCTTCTGTACTTTCTCGGCAGGTTTCTGCGTACCGATGGTACGTCTTGCAGGAATAACTGTAATGTTTTGTGCCAGTGCCATTATCCGCTCACCTCACTTCTAATCTGAGTGTAGGCATATTCAGCCTGTCTGACCGGATCGTCATATTTCAGTGTAATCTTAGGCGCGCAAAATTTTGTGAAGACCGTTCCCTCCGGTATACCTTTTCCTTTTCGTCTGTCCCGTCCAAGCGCTTTTTCTCGTCGAATGCGCTCTGCTTCAACTTTTCGAACTGTCTCCTTTGTCAAGATCGGCGGATAAAAACTGTCACCGACGTATCGCTTATTCAGCATCAGCCGTTTCACCCCGCAGTGGCTCATGGCCAGCCCGACTGCTGCCGCCGCATTCTTAAAGGACATTCCAGAAAGATAGTTTTCGCATATCTGCCGGATATTGGCAGCCTGACCCTCGTTAATGACTGCCCTACCGCCAATAATGTCATATCCATATGGTGTGTGTTTCATCTTATATCCTTTCCCGGAATATAGGCCCGCACTTCATGGCGAATCCAACCTCCGTTCTTTCATAGACTACAATATGGTCAACATGTTCTGTAAAAAGTGCCTCCTCATACCCGGTCAGCATCATACCCTTCGCCGTGTACTTGAGAAGCCGCGTCAAAGCCTCCTGTTGTTCATGACTGCCGCTGACTTTCGATTCCAAGGCATTCTGCTCCGCTGAGAGCCGCTGTGCTTCTTCCGTAAGGGCATCGCTTTCCTCTGCATAAACCGCCGGATCAAGCAGCCCCTTTGCAAAGAACTGGTGAATCTGCTGCCTGCGCTCACCGTTCTTTTCCAGAAGAACCTCCAGCTCATTCAGCCTGTCCAGGAATTCTGCCTGTCGGTCTTCTTTCAGCATTTCCGCAAAAGGAAGAAGGATTCTGCTCCGCCCCCAAGTCAGCTTGTTCATCATGGTCACGAAAGCTGCCTTTACCGGCTCCTCTGGAATTGACTTCATTCCGCAGGTGTTTTTGTCCCTCACATGAGTGTTGCAGGCAAAGCCGAAATGGTTATTCAGTTTGACCCGTTTCCAAGTGCCGCTGCACTCTCCGCAGACGATCCTGCCGGACATGGCATAACGGTTTTTGTACTTGTCCTCATCCTTTCGAATTCCTTTTTCCAAGCCGTTGGCCTCGATGATGGCGTTGGCCGCTTCAAAGTCCTCATGGCTTACAATCGGTTTGTGGTGATCCCGCACATAATACTGGTTCTTTTCGCCACGGTTCACATGGCGGCTGAAGCGGTCATCCGTATAGGTCTTCTGCAGGATCAAATCGCCCGTGTACTTTTCATTTTTGATCATGCCGTTGATGGTATGCCCGGTCCATCTGCCTCCCCTCTCTGTAACAGTACCTCTTTCATTCAGTTCCTTTGCTACAGTTCCCGGTGACTTTCCAGACAGAACTGCGTCAAATATCCACCGCACCGTCTTTGCCTGCTCTTCATTTACGACCATCTGGCCATCCACATTGTCGTATCCGTATGGTGGATAGCCAATCTTGAATGTGCCATTTTGAAACCGTTTCTGGATGCTCCATTTATTGTTCTCCGCAATAGAATGGGATTCGCTCTCCGCAAGACTTGAAAGGATGGAGAGCAGAAGTTCACCCTCCATCTTGCCCGTATCAATATTTTCCTTCTCGAAAAAGATGTAAATCCCTTTCTCGCAGAGTTTCCTGACTGTTTCGATGCTGTCAACTGTATTGCGAGAAAACCGGCTGATAGACTTCACAATGATGTAATCGATTAGTCCTCTGTCGCAGTCATTAAGCATTCGCTGCAGACCTTCACGCCTGGCCATCGATGTTCCGGTGACGCCTTCGTCGTAATAAAGGCCCGCGTATTCCCAATCCGGCCGTGCCTTGATGTACCGCTCATAATGGTTCTTCTGCGTTTCCAGGCTGACAAGCTGTTCACTTGAATCTGTTGATACCCTGGCATAGGCAGCAACCCGCAGTTTCCGCCTGCCGCTGTCTTTCACCGCCTCAATCTTCGTTATTCGTTTCATCGTCTCACCGTCCTCTCTAATGGGGGTAGTCTATACATCACTCTGTCTGCCTTAAATAGCAAGTCATTTACAGGATAATTTTCGATATAAGCGGTGAGAAAGAGCGGCGGTTTTTCACCATGATCTTGTTGAATTCATCTACAGAGATCAGCCCCTTATCGAGCAGCTTTTTCGTCATTTGTTCCGCAAGGAAATAATTATATTCATTCTGCATCTCCTGATCGGTCGGCTTTGGAACATCCGCCGTCATGATGCCATCCACTATCTGTGTTACCTGCATAGAAAAACACCTCCTACCAGGTAGCCCCAGCGGGAGGTGAAATCTGACGGTTTGAGGGAAACTATCAATCCTTTTTATAAAAATCGCAAACATATCCATCAGCTCGGAGAATCAGTCCCTTTGCCCAGGGAGGAACCCTCGCCATCTGCTCACACAGCACATCCAGGCTCATCTGTGGCTCGGCTTCGATAATGATCTCGTCATGGACATGGGCAACGATGCTGCAGCACCGGAGTGTCTTCATTGCGTACATCAGGATATCCCTGGATGTTGCCTGCACGATATTTTCCACGAACTTGGGACCGTAACTTTCAATCCGCTCCCATTTCTTTGTTCCACCTACGCCCTCATAAGTAACGGATTCGCCTCCGAAACGATTCTCCCCGATACGAGGTTTTACATAAGCAAGGATACGTCCAGAAGGAAGGAGGATGAAGAGCATCCCGCTCTGACAGAAAAACTTCACGCCCTTTACCATATGCGGCTGTCTTTCCTTTATGGCTTTTTTTACAGAAGTATCTACATCCCACCAGAACCGAACAATATGGGGATTACTCTGCCTCCAGGCATTTACAAGCGGCTGCAGTTCTTCTTCGTTAAGCCCCATCTCCAGAGCGCCCATCGCTTTCAATGCACCCACGGAACCACCGTAGCCAAGGGCAAGTTCCGCGATCTTTCCCTTCTGCCGAAGGTGACCGTTTACGCCGTGCTTCTCAACCGGGACTTTGAACATCTGACTTGCGGAAGCGCAGTAGATATCACCGCCATCCCTGAACACCTGCGTCCGCCAGTCCTCTCCGGCGAACCAGGCAATCACCCTTGCCTCGATTGCGGAGAAATCAGCTACATAGAATTTGTAGCCATCTTTCGGTATGAACGCCGTCCGAATCAGCTGTGAAAGCATATCCGGAATATCATCGAAAAGCATATCCAGAGCATCTATATTACCATCACGCACAAGCGCCCTTGCCTCGGCAAGATCGGCCATGTGATTTTGCGGAAGGTTCTGCAGCTGCACCAGGCGTCCGGCGAACCTCCCTGTCCTATTGGCACCGTAAAACTGAAACATCCCTCTGCACCTGTCATCCCCGCAAGCGGCATTTTCCATTGCCTGATACTTCTTTACTGATGACTTGGCAAGCTGCTGCCGCAATGACAACACCTCGGATATATCACCGTCCGTCTCATCAATCATTGCTGCCACAGCCTTTTTGCCAAGAGTGTCTGTTGCAAGCCCTTTGCCTGCAAGCCAGCCTTTCATCTGTGGAACGCTGTTCGGATTCTCAAGATTGGTCAGTTCCTTTATCGCAGCCGTCAGCCTGTCACGGGACAATGCGTCAATAGCAATCGCCTGTTTAACAAGCGGCATATCCACTCGGATGCCCCGGTCATTGATTTCCTGGTCGAGATGGTATTCATCCCACACTTCGTCCGGAACGGGGAACTTTGCCAGCCTCTCCCGAATCTGCATCTCCGTTTCCACGTCACGGATGTTATAGGCTTTGTACCGCTGCCACTTTTCCGGATCATGCTCCGGCAGATTCCTTGTGCGGCCGCTGTTGGATTTCGTTGGGTTGCACGGTACGGAAAAATATCGGATCAGGTCTTTTCCTTCGGTCAGCTTCTGTTTCTCAAGCCCCAGCACTGCGCCGGCCCCTTCCAGCGAAAGCGGCAGCCCCATATATGCCGACCACACCATTGAGCATCTCCACGACTTTGGGTTTAAGAACCGTGCGCATCCTGTGGACAATGGATGATTGTCATGGAACGGGTCAAAACAGATTCCTCTATCCGACAGGTACCTCGACAGGCAGACGCGCTCGAACTGGGCATTGTGCGCCCATTTGATAATCTCATCATCGATCAGTGCATCAAGTATCACCGACGGAATATCCTCTCCGCAAGCAAGATCAACTGTAACAACAGGAGAACCGTCTGCGCTGTATCCGAAAAGAAGAATTTCAAAGTCAGGACTTTCCGCGTATTTATATACACCACACTTTTGCAGGCTGACGGAGGAATATGTCTCAATATCAATTTCAATGTTTTTCATAATGCCTCCTATATAATCAGGCGGTGAAGCTGCCTCCACCGCCTGATAAACTGTTACTCTTCCGAATGCTGCCGCTCTGCTTCTTCCTCGCGTCTGCGTTTCTTATCCCTGCGGTCTTCCAATGCAGATTTGATCAGCATGATGATGTTCCCAATAAAGAAGCCCATCACAGCACCGAAGCAGATGGCAAGCATCATAGATTCCGCATGTGTCATGGCTTGCCTCCTTATGACAGGAAGTCATCGTCATCGAGGGTAGCGAAGTCATCCACAGCATTCGTTCTGCCGCCGAGAGGTTCTCCGTCGCGCACCTTCTGGATGTTGCCCAAACCGCAGGCAACGCCCTTGTTGCCGTTCGAATTGAAGGCATAGAAATTCAGTGACACGCGGGCATAGCAGCCGGAGTACACTTCGCTCCTGTCGAGAATCGGCTTGACCGCCCTGTCCACGATCTGCGGCGCAGTATTGGAGTTTGCATTGATGAAGTAATGACCCTTATAGGCTTCATCCTCGCGCTCCATATCGCCATCTCTGAGAGGCAGCTTGATTGCAGCCTTGTTGGGCTTCTTGCCGCCGAACTTGGAGATACCCTCATCAATAGCCGCATCGACCGCAGTGTTGATCGCATCAATGGTCGCTTTGTCATCTTTCGGGATAAGAACCGATACGGAATACTTCTCTGCCCCGCCATTGATAGATACGGGCTCCCAGCCGTGGAAATAGGAAAGCCTTGTATTCATGCCCGTGATAACCTTTGTCTTATTGTTTGCGTTAGCCATTTTACATTTCCTCCTTGATCTCGTTGAATTCGTTTATGGCGTTTGTTATGTTCATTGCCGGACGCTTATCTGTGGCCGGAACCAGCGTCGGCTTACCCGGCGGTTTGTAGATGAGGCTGCCGAGTATTTCCTCAAATTTCTGCCTGCCCATGAGCTTCTGCATTTCCGTGAGCGTGATAAGGCTCGTGCGGTAGATGTCCGTGTATCCGGCTTTCTGCGCCGCTTCAGCGACTTCCTCTTCGTCCCGGTATTTACGAACTGATCTTCCTTCGACCACCTTGAACCCGCTCCACTCCTTGCCGTGATTTACAGCCGCATCCGTGGCATAGACCGTGATCTCATTCGCCCACTTGGTAAGGTCTGGAAGAACGGAGAGGATCTCTTCGATTTCCGCATCCGTCAAAAGCGGCGGCATCTTGAACTCCTTTTGTGCTAGCTTCAGCTTTTCTTCCGCCCTGGCTCTGCACCTTACCGCCGCACGGCAGAAGGTACACCACTCTCCGGGGATGTACTCGCCCTCGCCGTTATATGCCATTTGTGCTTTCGGCTTCAGTTCGTTCTCCGCCCAATCACGAAGATCCGTGACCGGAATCGTCCAGGTGCTGACATTTTCACGTCTCGGCTGAAAGATCGTCATAGACACTTCATTGATGTCATAGAGCGCATCGTACAGCTCCAACGCTCCGAGGGCGTACAGCTTCATCTGCGGATTGTCCTTAGCCTCGACCAGAACCCCCATCCCGTATTTGAAGTCCACGATATGCAGCTTCTCATCCGAAATAATAATGCAGTCCCCGGTACCGAAGCCGTCCGGCACATAGCAGGAGAAATCAAGGTGCTGTTCAATGAGAACGATCGGGTCTTTGCAGACCTGCTTTGCGGCCTCGGCCTGCTCCATGATGAAATCAACATAGGCATCGGCGCATTCCTCCATCTCATCGGAGCCATAATCGGATACCGGACGTCTGCTCCTTATGTGCAGCGCTTTCTTTAACTTGTGTTCACACAAGGCATGTGCCGCAGTCCCTTCCTTTGCCGCCTCCGATTCGGTGTCATTAAATTCCTGTTCCAGCCTTGCAGACGGCGTACAGTTCAGCCATCTGTGGGAACCAGAAGGAGGGAGGATGGAATGTTTTCTCATCACAATACCTCCGCATCATTAAGCACTGCCGGATAGTCCTTCGGATTGATTTCACTCAGTCTGTCTGCGCCATATTTCTGAATGATGGCTCTGACCTCGGCGGTCTTTCCGCTGCGGCTCTTATTCGCAAGCACACCGCGCACCTGTTCCAACGTAATCTCCGGCTGCTTTTCCGCCTTCTTGGGCTGTTCCGCCGGTTCTGCAATAGGCTCTTCCTGTTCGGGAGTTTCAGCCGGTTCGTCAGATGCCATTTCATCGCAGACCGCCTGGATACTGTCCGCCAGAGAGCGCATATTGTTTACCACATCAAAAAGCAGCTTGATTCTGCTCATTTTCATCTTCTCCTTCCCCAGTCTCGCAGATAGCGATCTCTCCAACGCTGTCTCCCGGTATCAGGACTGTGACCTTTCGCTTATTTCCAAAGAGAAAGCGCAGCAGCCTCTCATGTATGGAGACATTGCGGCAGGATACGATCCCGCCTATCTGCGGTTCTTTTGAAACACTGATTTTCAGTTGGTGCTTCATAGCTTTTGCTCCTTTCTGAGGGCTTGTCATCCTGCCCTCTATCGGGTAGCCTTGGGCGAGAAAAGAATCTGACGGTTTTTGGGAAAAAATTAAAAAAGCCTGTGAATACCAAAAGATACCCACAGGCCATAAAGAAATCAATATTAAATTCTGGCTACATAGTCAAGCGAGATCCATCCTGCATTGGATTTCAGCTTCCCCCATCTGGATGCACCTTCGCCGTCTGCCTCCTCCACAATGGTAAATACACCCACCCCAGTAACCTTTCCTGTTTTAGATTTATCCGTCCCAGGCGCTTTCCGGATGTTCAGGTCGGGGATGGACACCTGCACAAAGTACGGCTGGAATGCCGCCGCTTTGGTGTACACCGCATTCCCGGACTCATCAAACACGGAATATCCCGGATTATCATCCGCACATTTCTTCGCATCCTCCAGCGACTTGAACGCGCCTTTCTGCGAGGAAGCGTCTGCCCACGACTTCCGGACGCGGTACCAGCACTCATCTCCTGCAGAACCGGAAGATACACCGCCAGCCATTCCAAGGATACCTTTCAGGATGGCGAGGACCTTCTCCCCATAGCCGGCTCCTGCCGCCCATCCTTTCCCATCCGGATTCTCCTTCTGCCCAAGCCACTCCACATATCCCGCACAGCCCCTCGTGACATATCTGAAACGCGGGTCGATGCAGGGATTCTTCAGCGCATCCACGGAGGCATAGGCTTTCAGATGCTGCACCTGCGCCCGGATGCCGAGCTGCGGCGTGTCAAAGGAATTCCCCTTCACCCCGTTAGAAGTCACGCCCATGCCACAGAAATTGTTCTGTGAGAGCGTGACCGCAGAGCCGGAAAAGGTGAAATTCCCGGTCTCAAGGCAGGACTGCGCAAAGGCAATGTCGCCCCGTACTCCCTCCACTTTTCCTTCCAAAAGATACAGCGGGATCATGTCAAGGACAGACTGAGCCACCTTGGGATTTTTCGCTTTGATATAATTCCTCATCTGCTCTGCTGTTGCTGCCGCATTTCCCATGATCTTTGTGTATCCCTCCGTACCGCTGCCGCCGGAAGCCGCGCCGCCCATAGCAGCTTTGACCGCTTTGCGGAATCCGTCCATCGTATATCCCATATCAAGCCGCACCCACAGATGCTCCGGGTCGCCGTGGTTGCTGGCTATGCCCCGGCTGTGACCTTCCCGATGGCTGATGATGACACCGTCCGCCAGCGGGTTCAGACTGTATTTCTTACAGAGCATGGCGAACAGTTCCACCGCCGCCTCATAGGTCCTTTTTGCCACCACTTTTGCCGTGGCCATGTCGGAGCAGGTAAAGTTTGAGCCTGCCGTGTACTTGATACACGCAGGCTCACACATCTCCACCCCGATATGGGTATTGTTCCCGCTGCCTTTGCTGCCACTCCCGCAATGCCATCCACGGTGGTTCCAGGGAAGCGTCTGGTACACCGTGCCATCGTTCCCGTCGATGAATCCGTGGACGCAGGAACTATCATGCGCCGGGCTGTTCCAGCTATTGATGAAAGCGGACGCCTCTGGCTGCGGGCAGCCTACGGAATGGAGCATCAGCCCCTTGACCGTGATCTTCCTCCCCGCCGCATAGCAGGGGTTCCTCGTCAGGATATTCTCCACCAGTTTCATGCTCACTCATCCCCCTTCCCGTTCTCTGACCTCTCATGCAATTGAGCCAGGATATCCTTCAGCTTCTCCGGAATGGGCAATCCCAGGTGTCCGGCATTCTCCAGGAGGCTCACGCCCTCATTGGAGATGTAGAAAAAGATGACCGCCGTCCGCAAAACGCTGCCGGAGCCGATGACCTGCACATCAAGGATGTTGGCGATCCCCACCAGCAGGAAGATCAGCACCTTCTTTGCGATGCCCTTGAAGCCTACTTCGCTGGACAGTTCCTTATCCGCCACGGCGCACATCACCCCCGTGGCATAATCCACCACGACAAAAGCGACCAGCGCATACAGCAGGCCGTCACAGCCGCCCAAGAACCAGCCGAGCCATCCACCGATGGCCGTAAAAATAAGTTGGATCATGTTCCAGAATTCCTTCATAGCGAAACCCTCCTTTAAAAGTTTTTAGTATGAAAAAAGCGGGTGTCCGTAATGGGCATCCGCCAGTTTCCAGGAAATATTTATTTGTGTCGTTTACACAAGTATCTGTGGGGATCTTTGTCACATTTATGCCCCTGTTTCCCTTGCTATTTCACGGCTTCAGAGTGATTAATAACACTACCCGAAGCCCTGCCTGCCAAAAAGCGGGAGGCAGAACGGGAAATAAAAATCAAAGGAGGACACCTTATGAAGACAAAGAACATCAAAGTCGTATACACCTACCGCCACCACCAGAGCGGCGGCACCCTGCACAGCGGCACCGGCCCATGCACCGCAGTCCCGAAGATACAGATGGAAGGATGGTGGCTGGAGCAGCTCGGCTTCACCGTCGGGGCGCCGCTCATCGTGGAATACGAGGAAGGCTCCATCCACATCCGCACCCTCACCGCAGAGGAACTGGCGGCAAAGGAACAACGGGAGGCGCAGGCGGAGCTTGAAAAAAGGATCGCCGAGCTTGAGCAGATGAAGCGCCGCATCGACGCCGAAGCCGCATCCCTCTCCATGGTCGCAGAGCCGGCCGGAAGATACGCCGCATCCAGCCCGGAATCCCGGAACCAGTAAAGCCGCACGCCGGAATTTCACCGGCATACCCACCACCCTTTTATCACGGCAGGGGATACATCCCCCCTGCCGTAAAGCTGTCCGTCACGCCTCCTCCGTCAGCGTGTAGGTGATCTTCATGGTCTTGTTGGCGTCCTTCACCACCGCCGAGGACAGGTTGTTGATGGTGGCAAGGTACGGCGTCAGCAGGTACATATGCCGGTATTCGTTCCCGTAGCTGCCTCCCCACCCCACCAGGAACTGCTTATGCTGGAACAGCGGCGTAGCCAGGCAGCCAAGCCGCGCACTGCCCTGGGTATGGATGACCGCATCCGCCGCCGTGACCTGGAAATCCCCGCCGATGATGAGGTCGCCCACCAGCGTCAGGTAAAGCTCGCAGGTCCCGGACTCGCCCAGCGGCTTCATCTTGGAAGTGAACCCAAACTCGATCAGCGATACATCCGCCGTATTCGCCACATTGATCTTGTAGATCCCCTTCTTGTCATAAGCGGGGACATACAGGTAACCGTCCCGCATACAGCACCGGCAGCTCCTTTCCGGATAGCTGCTGTCCATGTCCCTCTCCCCCACCGCCATCAGCTTTGCGTTGGAGAGCGTCCATTCCCCTTCCGTCATGGAATAGTCGGCCTTGGAGATCTTCACCCAGAGCATCTTTGCGTTCCCGGAGGAATTGGCCTGGTTGGAGAAGCCGTACCAGTACCCGTCCTGCCCGTCCAGGAATTCCCCATACTTCGTGTAGCTGCCCAGGAACAGGAAGGTCTCCGTCTGGACGGCATGGTCTTCCAGGACCGTGTAGGTGGAATCGTCCAGCTTTTCGTTCAGCCCGATGGTGAAGATGGGGATACGGACTTTGCGTATCCGCACACTGGAATCCACAAAGGTGACGGAGTACAGCAGGTCATTTTCAAAATCCACCTCCGCCGCCTCGAACAGCACCATCTGCTTCGCTTTCCCAAGGTCCCCGATGTCCAGCTTCTTGATCTTGAGGAAGGTGCTGGCGTCCCCCACAAGGCTCCCGTAGGCGTTCTGCCCGCCCTGGGCGCTGGTCAGCGCCACCGCCGCGATGGTGCCGTTGCCCTGGCTGGGCGTGAACTCCCACACAAACTTATAGCCGTTCTCCAGCGCCTTGCTCTCCGTCTGGTTCAGGCTCCCCCTGGCCGTGTTCGCCGTGGTATTCACGTTGTTGGAGGCATACGCCACCGGGAGGTTGCCCGACATCTCATAGATATGGGCGGCATCCTCCTCCAGCATCTGGGGGAAGAGCAGGATGCCGCCGACCATGTTCGGGCAGATGGGCAGGAGCGTCCCGTTCCAGCTTAGGACATCCGCCAGGTTCTCCTCGGAGTAGAACACGCCCATGGGGTTCATCCCAAGGATGTCGTTCACCGCCTCCGTCACCATGTTCTCCTCCGTGATCCTCTCCACTTCCCCCGTGGCCTCATCCGTCAGTTCCAGTACCATCGTCCCTTTCAGCTTCATCTTACCCTTCTCCTTCCTGCGGCAGCTCCACGGGCTTCCCGAACGCGCCGATGGCCGCCTTCCTGATGCTGTCGGAATAATATTTCTTTACAAGCTCCATTGTCTCAAAACCCATCTCCCCGGAAAACGCCTTTGCCTGCAGGCCACCCCCGACCGCAAACGGCTGCACATATTCCTCTATTGTGACCGTGCCGTCCCATGCCGCACCCGCAGCCATGCCCTGGCCGCTGATGGAGGCGATGCACCCGCCCGTGCTGATCACCGCCGTGCCTCCCTCCATCCGCAGGTGGACGTTGAAGGTATTCGTGATGTTCGGCACGAGGTTGTCGATAGGGTAATAGAGGGAGAGGATGTGTCTGCCGCTCCCCCAGGTCTCCGTTGGGTAATGGATGAGTATTTCAGAATCGTTGAATTCGTAGGTGACGTGTGCCACCGCTTTCCCGTCCTCTGTCCATGTGACCGGAAGCTCCACGTCCACCGTGATATTCTCTGTATCCGTGCCAAGCTCCCCGCCATCATCCCCTGCTCCGATTCCCGTGTTTTCCCCTCCATCCGCGCCAGTCCCGGCAGACGCATCCCCACTGCTCCCTCCCGATGCTGGAAACGGCACCACGATGCTCCCGCTGGCAGTGGCAGACCGGCCCACCTGCTCCGCGGACACATCCACCAGCACCTGCCCGAAAAACTGCACATGGGTCTCCTCCTTTGCCGCAAACTCAATGCTGATGATCCGCACGTTGCTCTCCGCCACCGTATAAGCGGAGGCATTGGTAAAAGTGTGTATCCCAATCTTCCCCGCCTCGATCTGGTTTAAGAGGCCGGAGATGTTCTTGTCATTCTTGGACTTTGCCTGTGCCAGCCTTGGGTTCTTCCCCACGCATTTCAAGGTGTGTTTCCCGCCAATCTTACAGTTAGAGGAAGTGATGCAGGCGACCTGCGCCCCGTCCGCCTGCCCGCCCGAAAAGGTCAGCATATCCCCAATGTCAAGCGCCGGGTTCCCAATGGTGCTGGAATCAAAAGGCACATAGTCCACCACGGAAATATCCGCCAGGATGTTCCTGCAGAGCGTCTCCCGCGTTTCCTCCAGGCCAAACTGCAGGAGCGGGTTCACCGCCAGGTTCATGGTCAGCCCGTCGTCCGGCTCCAGGGCATAATACTCCGCCGTCTGTGTGCGCAGGTTCGTGGAGCTGACCGCCGTGTAGCGGGTGATGAAGTCGGAAAAGCTGCTGGTGAACCGGTGCCTGCTCTTTATTTCCATCACCGGCTCTGTGCCGTACTTCCGAAGCTCCAGCTTCCCTTCCCGGCTGATGCAGAAAAAGCCGCCAAGCACCTGCCCCACAAAATACAGCACGTCACGGTAAGTCTCGATGTCATTCTCCGGGTAAATGGAGAGCAGCTCCGCACCGTTCGGCATGGCCTCGATCTCCGCCTGCGTATGCGCCAGCTCCACGGCGCAGGCTTTACAGCACAGATCTAAAAAAGCATACGCATTGCCCACCGTCTCAAAGCCATTGAAACTTTTCTCAAAGCGGAGCATATAGTCATAGGCTTTCAGCTCCAGGCAGTGCGCCGTCCGGTTTGCCTCGCTGACCTCGAAAATGCCCATCGGCACTTCCTCGAAGCTCCCGTCCGCAAGCCGCAGGTGGTAGGAAAGGCGTATCTCCGCCCCTTCCAGCGTGTAGCGGTCGATCTGCGAAAAAAGCGTGATGCCCATCTCGGCGGCGTACACCGTGCCTAATTCTATCTCCGCGCTGCCACAGCACTGCGCCATGATGTACCCGCTGCCCTTTACGATATCCTCGTAAACGAACGGATACACAGCGCCGCCCTTTGTCGTGATCTGCCCCGTCCAGTAATAATTCCGTGTGTTCTCCTGCACCGCCCGCAGGAACGCTTCGCTCACCGGGTACATAGAAAACACCCCCATCCCATAGAAAAAGCACCAGCCTTTTTACGACTGATGCCCCAAATATACATCCTTATAAATACGAGCAATATCCCAATTTGTTTTTCTGTTTCATTTGCAAAAGCTTTTCTATTCAACGCTCCGACAAACTGAGTATCATCTGTAGTAAACACGAAGAATGATTTCCCATTCCTGCCACTTGATTTCGTACTACTGGCAATTCTCATCAAGCTATCTAGTCCAGTTTTCCTTGGCAGGTAGTTTGTTCATAGAAAAAGTATCACTTTTGATTAAGCAATCTAAACATCATCGCAACATTTGCCGCACCAAATAATTCCTCTGCTAACTTTTGCTGCTGCCATAGAGGCAATTTGTGAACTGAATCCAATGCTTTTATTACATCTTGTCTTGCTTTATCGTAATCATTTGTTGGTTCAACCCCAACTGTTATTTGATAATTATCCATAACCTCACCTCACAAAAATATTTTTGCATCAAACAAAATTTGTACTTCATTCAAGACTTTCTTCACGAGACTCTTTGATTTGTATCTTTCATCATACAGTACTTCTATCAGAAAATCAATTACGTTTTCCTAAAATTCTTTCAGCGTAAACGACACCTTCCACAAGCCTTTATAGGATGTGTCTTTCACAAGGCTTGCCTTGTAGCCGCTGATGTACATCTCCGTCCGTTTTATCTCCAGCGTTTCCGTGTCAAAATAATCCACAGTGAGCTTCTCCTTCTGCTTGAACCCCGTCAGCAGCTTTAGCCATTTGGGGGTAACAGAAAAAGCGGCGGGGATGGACACTACGCCCATCCTCACCACGTCCCGCTGCATGGTCCCGGCCTCCGTCTCGCCGCCGGAATCCGCCTCTACATCGCTCATCTGTACCTCGTAGGAATCAGGAAGCGGGAGCGGCACACCGTCCAATGCCAGATACTGTATATATGCCATGCCGCTTTACCTCCCTCCCGACCTTAAGTTCTGCCTTGCCTGCGCGTCTACCACCACTTCGTCTAACAGTGTGCCGCCCACATACACGGGGATGCAGATGGTCCCGCCGCCCGCCATCTCCTGCAGGCCGGAAAGCATCTCACGAAGCCCTCCGAGCAGCTCACTTACGGAAGAATCCCCGGATGCGCCGCCCCCGCCCTGCATCTGGACGGATGCCGCCTGTGGCTGGAGCATCAGGTCGGATGCCACATCTGACACGGCTTTCTTCACCATGCCCCGGCTCTTCTCAATGCCCTTTGCCAGCCCGGACATGAAGTCGGGCATCCAGCTCTCGTAATCCGTCAGTGGCCCCTCGTCCGGCACGGAGAAATGCAGGAAGGAGCGTATTTTATCCGCCACGTCCGACACCGCGCTCACCACGTTGCCGATGGCGTTGCGGATGCCGTCCGCAATCCCGTTGATGAAGTCCTTCCCCCACTCCAGCGCCTTCCCCGGCAGCGAGGTGATAAAGCTGATGGCGGACTGGAACCCGGACTGCACCACGCTCCCCAGGGAGGACAGCGCGGAGCCGATGCCGGACACCATGCTTTTGAAAGCGTTGACTGCCGCCTGTTTTAAATTGGACGCGATGGACGACACCAGGTTCTTCAGCCCGTTCCATGCGGACGAGGCTGTATTTTTGATCGCCGTCCAGATATTCGCTACCGTAGTTTTCAGCCCGTTGAACAGGATGGAAACATGGTTTGCAAGCCCCTGCGCCAGCGAGCCGACCACCTGCTTGATGCCGTTCCAGATAGTGGATGCCGCATTCTTGATGTTGTTCCAGATATTTGCGGCGTCCTCCTTCAGTTTCGTAAAGTTCCCGGTCACCAGGTCGATGAGAAGAAGCGCCGGCCCCAGCACCACATTTTTTATCAGCTCCCATGCCCCCGAAGCCGCCGTCCTGATCCCGTTCCAGATGCCCTGCAGCGTCGTGGAAAGGTTCTCCCACAAGGAGCGGATCATGTCCACGATCCCGGTCAGCACGGGATTCTTCATCATATTTGTCCATATATTGCTGAAAAAGTCGCCCACGGACTGCCACAGCCCGCTCCACCATGCCGGGATGCCCTGGAAGAACGACACCAGAAAATTCCACGCATTCGGTATGGTCTCCGTGAAGAATGAACAGATGACCTCCCAGGCGGAGATAAAAAACTCCTTGATCTGCGTCCAGATGGCATTCACCGCATCCCGAAACCACTCGCATTTGTTGTACAACACCACGAGGATGGCGACAACAGCGGCGATTGCCAGGGGAACCCATCCGATGGCCGCCACCACGGCGGAGATCGCCGGGATCACCGTCCCGGACACAAACCCGATCACGCCGGAAATCGCCCCGGCTATCTGCGGCACCACGGTCATAATTGTTCCAATGGCTCCGACCACTTTCCCAATGACAATCAGGACGGGGCCGAGCGCCGCCGCCACTAAAGCGACCGTAACGATGATCTTCTTCGTCCCTTCATCCAGGCTGTTCAGCCAGTCCACAAGCCCCTGAATCCACCCCACGATCTGGCGGATGTACGGCATCAAAATCTCCCCGATGGAGATGGCAAGCTCCTCCAACTGGCTCTTTAGGATGGTGAGCTGCCCCGCAAGGTTATCCTGCATGGTGGCCGCCATCTTCTCCGCCGTGCCGTCGCAGTTATTGATGGCGCTGTTCAACTTTTCAATGTCCCCCGACGCGGCGTTCATCACCGCAAGGAAGCCGCTCATGGCGTTCTTGCCCACCAGCGCCTCCGCATTGGCTGCTTTCTCCGACTCGGACATCTGCGAAAATGCCGCGCGGCAGTCTGCCAGGATGTCCCCAAGGCTCCTCATGCTGCCATCTGTATTTGTAGTCTGGATGGTCAGCTCCCCGAAGGCGTCCCCGACAAACTTCACTTCCCCGGTGAGGTTCGTCATCATGGAGCGCATGGCCGTGCCTGCCTGGGAGGACTTGATGCCAGCGTTTGCCATCAGGCCGATGGCTTCCGCCGTATCCTCTGCGGAAAAACCGAGCGCACCTGCCACGGGCGCACAGTATTTGAACGTCTCCCCCATCATGGCCACGTTCGTGTTGGCGTTCGAGCTTGCCGCCGCAAGGATATCCGCGAAATGCCCGGAATCCTCCGCCGACAGCCCCAAAGCGGTTAGCGCATCCGTCACGATGTCAGAAGTCGTGGCAAGGTCCTCCCCGGAAGCGGCGGCAAGGTTCATGATGCCCTCGATGCCGGAGAGCATATCGTTCGTCTTCCAACCGGCCATGGCCATGTAGTTCATTGCCTCTGCCGCCTCGGATGCGGAGAACTTGGTCTTGGAACCCATCTCGCGGGCCTTATCCCGCAGGGCTTCCAGGTCTTTCCCGGTCGCCCCGGAGACTGCCGCCACCTGGCTCATGGCGGAATCGAAGTCGGACGCCACCTTCACGGCAGCCACGCCAAGCCCGCCCACCGCTGCAGTGACCGGCATCAGCTTCTGCCCCACGCCCTCAATGGCTGAGCCGATGGGCTTTAACTTCTCCCCTGTGGCAG
>ERZ808028.641-NODE-641-length-26605-cov-18.587719_pt1 | contig 26605 bp, 23 predicted proteins | sample MGYA00380184_ERZ808028 | MGnify/ENA primary metagenome ERZ808028 (study PRJEB31490, sample SAMN06133397) | mouse gut metagenome | isolation source: J8_1 | host: mice | place: China: Chengdu | collected 2015-05 ...
AACGGGGTGGCGGTGGACTACGCCATGAACACCCTGTGCGCCGCGGGCACCGGGGCCTTCCTGTCCAGCCAGGCCAAGCGGCTGGGCATCGAGGTGGAGGAGATTGGGGACTACGCCCTGCGCTCCACCCACCCCACCCAGATCGCCGCCCGGTGCACCGTGTTCGCCGAGTCCGACCTGGTGCACAAGATCCAGATGGGCCACCCCCGGGAGGACATCATCGCCGGCGTGTGCAACGCGGTGGCCGCCAACTACCTCAACAACGTGGGCAAGGGCAAGAAGATCGTCTCCCCCGTGGTGTTCCAGGGGGGCGTGAGCAAAAACAAGGGCGTGGTGGCCGCCTTTGAGCGCACCCTTGGCTGTCCCGTCATCGTGGACCCCAACGGCCACCTCATGGGCGCCCTGGGGGCGGCCATCCTGGCCAGAAGGGGCAGCGGGCGGCAGGAATTCGACTTTGCCGTGGAGAATATGGAGTTCCGCACCCGGGAGGCCAGCTGCGGGGGCTGCTCCAACCGCTGCGAGATCATCTGCGTCTACCGGGGGAGCGAGCTCATCGACTCCTGGGGCAACCGCTGCGAGCGGGGGGCCAGAGTGCGGGGATAGCGGGAGGCACCTGGACAATCTGGATGGAGCGGCAGGAGAATTCCTGCGCTTCCAAAAAATTTTTTGCGATTTTCAAAAAAAGAAATTGCATTTTCAGCCCAGTTAAGATAGAATAAACAAATAATGAAAAATCCCGCCCTTCAATGGCGGGGGGGTCCGGCCGCAAGGGCCGGCCCTTGCGGCTCTCTTTTGCAAGCAAAAGAGAATGGAGTTTCAAAAGGGAGCCGGACAAAGAAAAGAAAAGGCGGGATGCACATGAACACAAAGACGCTGGGCTATATACTCAAGCGCATCGCTCTGGCCATCCTGACGGTATGGGTGGTCATCACGGTGACCTTTTTTGTGATGCACGCCGCCCCCGGCGGGCCGTTTATGAGCGAGAAGTCTCCCTCCCCGGCGGTGCAGGCGGCGCTGGAGGCCAAGTACGGCCTGGATAAGCCCCTGTTCGAGCAGTATATCACCTATTTGAAGGACATCCTCCTGCACCAGGATTTCGGCCCCTCCATCAAGCAGAGGGGGCTCCAGGTGGCCGATATCATCAGGGACGGGATGAAGGTGTCCATCAAGCTGGGCGTGATCGCCGCGGCGGGGGCGCTGGTGTGCGGCATCGTGCTGGGGGCGGTGGCCGCCCTGCGGCGCAACAAGCTCATCGACCGGGTCATCATGGTGGTGACCACCGCCTTTGTGTCCATGCCCTCCTTCATCATGGGCTCGCTGCTGCTGGTGGTGTTCGTGGTGAAGCTGCAGCTGCTGCCCGGCAACGGCTCAGCCCAGTCTGGGGCGGCGGGGCTGGTGCTGCCCATCATTACCCTGGCCCTGTACCCCACGGCCTATATCACCCGGCTCACCCGGTCGTCCATGCTGGACGTGCTGGGCCAGGACTACATCCGCACCGCCCGGGCCAAGGGCGTGTCCGGCTGGCGGATCATCTTCGGCCACGCGCTGAAAAACTCCCTGATCCCGGTCATCACCTATGTGGGCCCCATGCTGGCCTACATCGTCACAGGCTCCCTGGTGGTGGAGAAGATCTTCGCCGTGCCCGGAGTGGGCCGGGCCTTTGTGAACAGCATCATCAACCGGGACTACCCCCTGGTCATGGGCACCACCATTGTGCTGGCCGTCCTCATCGTGGTGATGAACCTGGTGAGCGATATCCTGTACAAGGTCGTGGACCCGCGCATCAGCTTTGATTGAGGAGGGGCGGAACATGTCAAAAAAACCATTCAGCCTCCATGTGGACCTGGACGCCTTCACCCCCGCGTCGGAGGAGGACAAGGCCTACATGGTCCAGATGCGCCCCTCCAGCACCTTCTTCAAGGACGGCGTGAAGCGCCTGCTGAAGAACAAGGTGGCCTTTATCAGCCTGATCGTCATCATCCTCATCACCCTGTCCTCCATCATCCTGCCCATGTTCTGGCCCTACTCCTATGAGCAGCAGCTGGGCCTGACCCCGGGCAAGCCGGTGGACTCCTCCTACAACAACCTGACGCCCTTCACCTATGGCAGGACGGAGCAGAAAAAGCTCGACGCGGGGGAGAAGGTGTTCCCCCACGTGTTCGGCACCGACGCCATGGGCCGTGACTATTTCATCCGGGTGGTGTACGGCACCCGCATCTCCCTGGCGGTGGGCTTTTTCGCCAGCATCATCGTGCTGATCATCGGCATCACGGTGGGCTCCATCGCAGGCTACTGCGGCGGCAAGGTGGACATCATCATCATGCGCATCGTGGACATTATCTACTCCCTGCCCGACATGCTCATGGTCATCCTGCTGGCCACCGCCCTCAAGGCGTCGGGCCTCAACGAGGCCATCGAGGGCACGGTGCTGGAGAAGATCGGCTCCAACATCATCAGCCTGTTCATCGTGTTCGGCGTGCTCTACTGGGTGTCCATGTCCCGGCTGATCCGGGGCCAGATCCTCTCCCTGCGGGAGCAGGAGTATGTGCTGGCCGCCCAGGCCGCCGGGGCCAAGGGCCGCTGGGTCATCACCAAGCACCTGATCCCCAACTGCATCAGCGTGGTGATCATCTCCACCGCCCTCCAAATCCCCAGCGCCATCTTTACCGAGAGCTATCTGTCCTTTCTGGGCCTGGGCGTCAACGCCCCCATGCCCTCGCTGGGCTCCCTGGCCTCCGACGCCCTCAACGGCATCAACTCCTACGCCTACCGGCTGGTGATCCCGGCCATCGTGATCTCGCTGATCGTGCTGTCCCTGAACCTCCTGGGCGACGGCCTGCGGGACGCCTTCGACCCCAAACTGAACGCTTAAGGAAAGGAGCGTGCGACTATGTCTCTGTTGGAAGTTAAGGACCTGCACACCTCCTTCTTTACCGATGCGGGCGAGGTGAAGGCGGTCAACGGCGTATCCTTTTTCCTGGACCGGGGGAAGGTGCTGGGCATCGTGGGCGAGTCCGGCTCGGGCAAGTCCGTCACCGCCTACTCCATCATGCAGATTCTGGCGGGCACCGGCAGGATCGTGTCCGGCTCCATCAAGCTGGACGGCCAGGAGCTGGTGGGCGCCGGGGAAAAGGTGATGAAAACCGTCCGGGGCAACAAAATCTCCATCATCTTCCAGGACCCCATGACCTCCCTCAACCCCACCTACACCATCGGCAAGCAGCTGATGGAGGCCATCCTGCTCCACACCAACCGGAACAAGAAGGAGGCCTGGGACCGGGCGGTGGAGATGCTGCGCCTGGTCAACGTCAACGAGCCGGAGAAGCGGATGAAGCAGTACCCCTTCGAGTTCTCCGGCGGCATGCGCCAGCGGGTGATGATCGCCATGGCCCTGGCCTGCGAGCCGGACATCCTCATCGCCGACGAGCCCACCACCGCTCTGGACGTGACCATCCAGGCCCAGATTCTGGAGCTGATGGGCTCGCTGCAAAAGGAGTTGGGCATGGCCATCATCATGATTACCCACGATCTGGGCGTGGTGGCCCAGATGTGCGACGAGGTCATCGTCATGTACGCCGGCTCCATCTGTGAGCAGGGCACCGCTGACGAGATCTTCTACAACCCTTGCCACGAGTACACCAAGGGCCTGATGCGCTCCATCCCCACCGCCAACACGGCGGGGAAGAAGCTCCAGCCCATCACCGGCACCCCCATCGACCTGCTGAACATGCCGGAGGGCTGCCCCTTCGCCCCCCGGTGCGACGCGGCCATGAAGATCTGTATCAAGCAGCGCTGTGAGAACATGCAGCTCAACGACGACCACCGCGCCGCCTGCTGGATGAACGTGAAGCGGGGCGTGGAGGACGGCTCCATCACGCTGGAAGGGGGGGCGGACCATGAGTGAGCAGGCCAATCGGCCCCTGATCGAGGTCAAAAACCTGAAGGAGTACTTTAACATCAATGTGGGGATGTTCCGCACCAAGCCGCTGAAGGCGGTGGACGATGTGTCCTTCTCCATCAACAAAGGGGAGACCCTGGGCCTGGTGGGCGAGTCGGGCTGCGGCAAGACCACCGTGGGCCGGACCATTCTCCACCTCTACAAGCCCACCGGCGGCCAGGTCTGGTACGACGGCAAAAAGCTGGAGACCCGCGCGGACATCCAGGAGTTCCGGAAAAAGGCCACCATGGTGTTCCAGGACCCCTACTCCTCTTTGAACCCCCGGATGACGGTGTCCGACATCATCGGCGAGCCGCTGGACATCCACAAGCTGTGCTCCTCCAAGCAGGAGCGGGAGGAGCGGATCCTGGAGCTGATGGATCACGTGGGCCTGAACAGTGAGCACGCCTCCCGCTACGCCCACGAGTTCTCCGGCGGCCAGCGCCAGCGCATCGGCATCGCCCGCTCACTGGCGGTGAATCCGGACTTCATCGTGTGCGACGAGCCGGTGTCCGCCCTGGACGTGTCCATTCAGGCCCAGGTCATCAACATGTTCGACGAGCTCCAGGATAAGCTGGGGCTGACCTACCTCTTCATCGCCCACGACCTGCTGGTGGTGCGCCACATCAGCGACCGCATCGCCGTGATGTACCTGGGCAAGATGGTGGAGCTGGCGGACGCGGAGGAGATCTACCACCGGCCGCTGCACCCCTACTCCAAATCCCTGCTGTCCGCGGTGCCGGTGCCCGACCCCAAGGCGGCCCGGGCCAACCAGCGCATCGTCCTCACCGGCGACATCCCCAGCCCCCTCAACGCCCCCTCCGGCTGCCCCTTCCGCACCCGCTGCCAGTACGCCACCGAGCAGTGCGCCGCGGAGATGCCCGCCTTCAAGGAGGTGGAGAAGGGCCATTTCGTGGCCTGCCACCGGACGGCTGAGGTGAACTGATTTTGTTTCATCATACGCGGTCGGGGACTGCCCCCGGCGGGCGCGTATTTTGAAAAATAGCCCGAAAATGAAATAAGGAAGGAAGAACGTAAATGAAAAAGTTTTTGTCTCTGCTCTTGGCTTCGGCCATGGTGCTGAGCCTGGCCGCCTGCGGCGGCGACAAGCCCAGCGAGAGCAAGGCCCCCGACGCCTCCACCGCCCCCGGTGAGAGCAGCGCCCCCGCCGGCCCCAGCTCTATGGCCGTGTGCATCGCCTCTGAGCCCGACACCATCGACCCCGCTCTGAACTCCGCCGTGGACGGCGCCACCCTGGTGTCCCACCTGTTCTCTGGTCTGGCCAAGTGGGCCCAGGACGACAGCGGCAAGCTGATTATCGCTCCTGACGCCGCCACCGAGCTGCCCGAGGGCGTGGTCAACGCCGACGGCACTGTGACCTACACCTACACCCTGAAGGATGGCGTGACCTGGTCCGACGGCCAGCCTGTCACCGCCAACGACTTTGTGTTCGCCTGGAACCGCGCCGCCGGCCCCACCCTGGGCGCCGACTACGGCTACATGTTTGAGGTGGTGGACGGCTATGCCGCCATGTACGAGATGGTCAAGGACGCGGATGGCAACGACACGGATGAGTTCGCCAACCCCGACGCCAAGCTGAACGTCAAGGCCATCGACGACAAGACCCTGGAGGTCACCCTGGCCAACGCTGTGGCCTACTGGGATGAGCTGCTGGCCTTCCCCACCTACTTCCCCGTGCGTGAGGACGTGGTGTCCAACGAGGCTTGGGCCACCGATCCCTCCACTTACGTGTCCAACGGCGCCTATACCATGACCGGCTGGGACCACAACAGCGTCATCACCCTGGAGAAGAACGAGCACTTCCATGACGCGGACTCCATCCTCATGGACAAGATCGAGTTCTATCTGTCCGACGACCAGAACAACATGCTCACCAACTTCCAGAACGGCACCTGGCTGCTCATCGACGACGTGCCCACCAACGAGATCGCCAACCTGAAGGCCAGCGACCCTGAGCAGTTTGTGGTGGCCGGCCAGATCGGCACCTACTATGCCTGCTGGAACATCAACGAGGAGATTCTGCCCGCCTCCAGCAACCTCACCGGCGCCGAGGCCGAGAAGGCCCGCCAGGAGATCCGCAAGGCCGTGGCCCTGCTGCTGGACCGCAACTACCTGGTGGAGGAGATCACCCAGGCCGGCCAGGTGCCCGCCTCCTCCTTCGTGGCCATGGGCATGACTGAGCCCGACGGCACCGAGTTCTACCAGAACACCGGCGTCAGCTCCGACTTCGACGGCTACTACGACGTGGGCGTGGACGCCCTGGAGTCCAACTACGCCTCCGCCATCGAGACCCTGAAGAAGTACTACACCTTCGACGAGTCCACCCAGAAGTTCACCGACTTCCCCACCATCACCTACCTGTACAACACCAGCGACGCCCACAAGGCCATCGGTGAGTACCTGCAGGCGGCTGTGTCCGCGGTGGGCATCAACATGAACCTGGACAACCAGGAGTGGAACACCTTCCTGAACACCCGTAAGAACGGCGACTACTCCATGGCCCGCAACGGCTGGTTGGCCGACTACAACGACCCCATCTGCTTCCTGGATATGTGGACCTCCGGCTCCGGCAACAACGACATCCAGTACGGCAAGGGCGCCCACAAGGACCTGGCCATGTATAACCTGGACCTGACCGGCCTGGGCTATGACACCAAGGTGGAGAACGGCACCTGGGCCCAGACCTACGACGTGCTCATTTCCACCATCAAGTCCTGCACCGACAACGAGAAGCGCTATCAACTGATGCACATGGCCGAGGACATGCTCATGGACACCGGCTGCGTCGTCCCCCTGTACTTCTACACCGACATCTATATGCTCAACAAGAACGTGGACGGCTTCTTCTCCAACCCCCTGGGCTACAAGTACTTCATGTACTGCACCGTCAACGGCTGAGAGACGGCCTGAATACGGCAAACGCGGCGTGCGGCGGGTCTCCCGCCGCACGCCCTTTTGACGTATCCTGACAATAGCGCCCAAGAAGAGACTGAGAATGAGTGCTGGTTTGTGTAAAATACCCATTGCAATTTTCGCCCGGCTCTGATAGCATGTAAATCTATAGTATATCAATAGATGCCAAACACGATGATGGGAAGAGTAGGCCCGCGCCCCGCTTTTCAGAGAGCCCCCACGGTGAGAACGGGCAGGCGGAACGAGCTGAACATGGTCCCTGAGGGTCGCGGGTGAGCCCTGGCGGGTGAGCACGCGGCGGGTCCGCCCGTTACAGCGGCAGCCGGTGGGTGCTGATTTTGCGCCAGGCCGGAAGAGGCGGGCGCTTCGCGCCCGTGAAACAAGGTGGTACCGCGTGGATGCACGCCCTTGCACAGTGACGCTGTGCGGGGGCGTTTTTTGCGCGCTCCATATACTATCGATCCCCGGCCCGCGCCGGGACGAGAAAAGAGGTCCATGAAATGAAAAAGAAAGCCAACCTGTTCCGCTCCCTGGCGGCGGCCCTGGCCCTGAGCCTGCTGCTGGCGGGCTGCGGCGGCGACAAGCCCAGCCAGAGCAAAGCCCCTGACGCCTCCACTGAGCCCGGCCAGTCCGCCGCTGTCAGCGCCCAGGGCCCCAAGGTGTTCCGCTTTGGCCAGGCCCCCTACGGGGACACCCTGGACATGCAGATCAGCACCGGCAGCCTGTCCGCCTCCATCGCCGACGAGATCACCGAGAGCCTGCTCCGCTTCGACGACGACAACAACGAGGAGGTGGTGCTCCTCACCGATTTCCCCGCCGTCAGCGAGGACGGCACCGTGTACTCCTTCGAGCTGAAGCAGGGCGTGAAGTTCACCAACGGCACCGAGCTCACCGCCAAGGATGTGAAATTTACCTTTGAGCGCATGTTCACCCCCGCCACCGGCGCCAAGAGCTTCAGCTACTTCAGCATGATCGTGGGCGCCAAGGACATGCTGGACGGCAAGGCCACCGAGCTGGCGGGCTTTGAGATCCAGGACGACTACCACTTCACCATCACCCTGGAGTACCCCTTCGCCCCCTTCGTGAAGAACCTGGGCACCAGCTACGCCGACATCTTCCCAATGGACGCCTGCACCGAGGCCGGGGACAGCTGGGGCATTGACGACAACCTCATCGGCACCGGCCCCTATAAGTTCCAGTCCAACGACCCCAACACCGAGGCGGTGCTGGTGAAAAACGAGGACTACCACGGCGGCGAGGTGAAGCTGGACGAGATCCATGTCGTCTACTACAGCGACACCGGCACCAAGCTGCTGGCCTATGAGAACGGCGACATCGACGCCTGTGACCTGATCTCCACCCAGCTGGGCCAGTATAAGGACAGCCACGGCGACCAGATCACCGCCTACCATCCCCTGGGCACCTGCTTCCTCAGCCTGAACCTGGACGTGGACGCCCTGAAGGACGTGAAGGTGCGCCAGGCCATCTCCCTGGCCATCAACCGGGAGGAGCTGGTGGAGTACGTGCTGGACGGCGCGGGCATCCCCGCCACCACCTACCTGAACCCCTCCATCCCCGGCCATGACGACTCCCTCCCCGTCTATGAGTACAACGTGGACAAGGCCAAGCAGCTGCTGGCCGAGGCGGGCTACCCCGACGGGCTGACCATCGACGGCGGCAAGGTCCGCCAGCAGGAGGAGACCCTTGCCACCGCCATCCAGGGCTATCTGGCCGAGGCGGGCATCAACTACGTCTTTGACGTGGTGGACGCCGCCACCTGGTCCAGCGAGCGCTCCAGCGGCAAGCTGGCCACCACCTTCATCACCTGGAACGCTTTGTACGCCGACGCCGATTTCCAGGTGTACAACTACTTCTACAGCGCCAACAGCGGCCGCCAGAGCGTGAACTACAGCAACCCCGACTTCGACAAGCTGATGGACGACGCCCGCTCCGACACCGACGAGGCCCACCGGGCCGAGCTGTACAAGCAGGCGGACCAGATCCTCTCCCACGAGGACATGGCCTGCATCCCCCTGTACTACCCCCAGTCCCAGTTCCTTGCAAAACCCTACGTCAAGGACATGAAGGTGGGCAACCTGATCTATCACCTGTGGAACATCGACATCGATTTGGAGGCCCAGGCCGCCTTTAACGGCTGACCGGCGTTCCACAGCCCCTTTTAACGGCAAATGCGGAGGCCGGATCGAAGCGTCCGGCCTCCGCCCCGTCAAGGCCAACACGGAAAGGGTGGTTCCATGAAACGATACCTGGTCAAGCGGGTGCTGCTGGCGCTGGGGATCCTGTTCTCCATCTCCCTCATCACCTTCTTCATTTTGAATATCCTCCCCGGCGACGCGGTGGCCCTGATGCTGGGCGACACCGCCGACCCCAACACCATCGAGGTGGTCCGCCACAATCTGGGCATGGACAAGCCCCTTCCCCAGCAGTACATCGAGTGGATTGCGGGGGTGTTCACCGGGGATCTGGGCACCAGCTACTTCCAGCGCAAGGCCGTCTCGGAGCTGCTGGTCACCGCCTTTGGTTACACCGCCAAGCTGGCCGTGGTGTCCTACCTCATCGCCCTGGCCGTGGGGCTGGTGGTGGGCATCGTGTCCGCCTTGAACCGGGGCACCATCCTGGACCGGGGGCTCATGACCCTGACGGTGGTGGGCATCAGCGCCCCCAGCTTCTGGGTGGCTATCCTGCTGCAGATTTTCATCGGACTGCGCTTTAAGGCCATCCCCATCAGCGGCCTGGAGGCCCCCATCGACTACCTGCTGCCCTGTATCTCCCTGGGGCTTCGGTACGCCGCCTCCATCGCCCGCATCACGCGGACCAGTATGCTGGAGGTCATGGGCCAGGACTTCATCCGCACCGCCCGGGCCAAGGGGCTCTCCCCCTTCCGCACGGTGATGGTCCATATGTTCCGCAACGCCCTGGTGCCCATCATCACCGTGATTGGCACCGACATCGGCACATTGTTCGCCGGGAGCATGCTCACCGAGTCGGTGTTCAACATCAAAGGGGTGGGCAAGCTGCTGGTGGACAACATCACCAAGCGGGACATCCCGGTGGTGCAGAGCTGCGTGCTGTGCATCGCCATCATCTGTGTGGTGGTCTACCTGATCGTAGACCTGCTGTATGCCGTGGTTGACCCCAACATCCGCCTGGGAGGTGAGGAAGCGTGAAACGGAACAAGGAGCCCTCCCCCGTCCTGACCTACCGGGGCTACTACCAGGAGAGCTGGGACATCCTCAAGCGGGACCCGCTGGCCATGGTCAGCCTGGTCATCGTGGCGCTGTTTGTGCTGGTGGCCGTGTTCGCCCCCCTCATCGCTCCCTATGACCCGGATAAGCAGATCCTATCCCAAAGCCTGATGAAGCCCTGCATGGAGCACTGGTTCGGCTGTGACGAGCACGGACGGGACATCCTCTCCCGGTGCATCTACGGCTGCCGGGTGAGTCTGAGCGTGGGCCTGGTGAGCCAGCTCATCGCCACCGTCATCGGCTACTTCATGGGCGTGTGCGCCGGGTACTTCGGCGGCAAGGCGGACGCGGTGATCTCCTTCCTCATCCAGGTGTTCTCCAGCCTGCCCGACCTGCTGCTGGCTATGGCATTGATGTTCGCCCTGGGCAGCGGCCTTTTGAACCTGTATATCTCCCTGGGTGTGCTGGCCTGGTCCCGCACCGCCCGGCTCATCCGGGGCACGGTGCTGCAATTGAAGGAAAAGGAGTACGTCAAATCCTGCCGGGTGGACGGCGGCAGTGACCTGCGCGTCATCCTGCGCCACCTGCTGCCCAACTGCATCCCCACCCTCATCATCACCATCACCATGGGCATCCCCTCCGCCATTTTGTCCGAGGCCAGCCTCAGCTTTTTGGGCCTGGGCGTGCGCAGCCCCATGGCAAGCTGGGGGGCCATGATCTCCGCCTCCCGGGACTTCATCCGCTCCAGCTGGTTTTACAGCTTTTTCCCCGGCCTGTGCATCATCCTGGCCGTCATCGCCTTCAATACCCTGGGGGACGGCCTGCGGGACGCCCTGGACCCCAAGCTGAGAAAGTGAGGGAGAGACCATGGCAGACATCGTGTTAGAGGTCAAAAACCTCTCCATCACCTTTTTCACCAAGCAGGGGGCACTGCCCACGGTGGACAACCTGTCCTTCTCCCTGGAGCGGGGGGAGACCTTGGGCATCGTGGGGGAGTCGGGCTGCGGCAAAAGCATGACCGTCAACGGCATCCTCCAGATGGTGCCCGCCCCCGGCAGGGTCACCGGCGGCAGCGTGAAGCTGGCCGGGGAGGAGCTGGTGGGCATGAGGGAGAAGGAGCTTTGTAAAAAGCGGGGCCAGGACGTGGCCATCATCTTCCAGGAGCCCATGACCAGCCTGAACCCCCTGATGACCTGCGGGCGGCAGATCTCGGAGACCATCCTGGCCCACAAAAAGGTGAGCCGGAAGGAGGCGGACCAGCGGGCCCTGGAGCTCATCGAGCTGGTGGGCATCCCCATGCCGGAGAAGATTTTCCACTCCATCCCGGGGCAGCTGTCCGGGGGGATGCGCCAGCGCATTGTCATCGCCATGGCCCTGTGCAACAACCCCGGCGTGCTCATCTGCGACGAGCCCACCACCGCCCTGGACGTGACGGTCCAGGCCCAGATTTTGGGGCTCATCAACGAGCTGAAGGAGAAGTTCGGCACCGCCGTCATTTTCATCACCCACGACCTGGGGGTCATCCGCCAGATGGCGGACAAGGTGCTGGTGATGTATACGGGCCAGGCGGTGGAGCGTGTGGACGCGGCGCGGCTGTTCCAAAATCCCCTGCACCCCTACACCCAGGGGCTGATGAAGTGCATCCCCGGCATGGACGGAGACGACGGCGACCTGCACGTGATCGACGGATCGGTGCCCATGCTGTACGACCTGCCGAAAGGGTGCCTGTTCGCCCCCCGATGCCCCTACGCGGACGACCGGTGCCGGTCCCAGCGCCCGCCCCTCTATGGGAAGGAGGGCGGCCATCAGGTCCGCTGCTTCCGCTGTGAGGCCATGGGAGAGGAGGGAGCCCTTTGAGCCAGCCTGTTTTAAAGGTGGAGCACCTGAAAAAATACTATCCCGTCCGCAAGGGGGCCTTCTCGAAAGAGAAAGCCGTGGTAAAAGCCTGCGACGACGTGAGCTTCGAGCTGTACGCCGGGGAGACCCTGGGCATCGTGGGCGAGTCGGGCTGCGGCAAGACCACTACCATCCAGTCCGTCATCCGGCTCATTGAGCCCACTGAGGGGACCATCCTGCTCAGCGGCCGGGACTTCCGAGCCATGCGGGGCGAGGAGCTGAAGGAGGCCCGGCAGAAGCTGAAGCTCATCTTCCAGGACCCCTACTCCAGCCTGAACCCCCGGATGACGGTGAAGGAGATCATCTGTGAGCCCCTGGACATCGCCGGGGTGTGCGAGGACAAGGCCGAGCGGGACCGCCGGGTGCTGGAGACCATGGAGCAGGTGGGGCTTGACCCCTCCTACGCCAACCGCTATCCCCACGAGTTCTCCGGCGGACAGCGCCAGCGCGTCGGCATCGCCCGGGCCATCGTCCTGCGGCCCGACGTGGTCATCTGCGACGAGCCGGTGTCCGCCCTGGACGTGTCCATCCAGGCCAAGATCATCAACCTGCTGCGCCAGTTCCAGCGGGAGCTGAATCTGGCCTATATCTTCATCAGCCACGACCTGGGAGTGGTGCGGCACATCGCCCATCGGGTGCTGGTGATGTACCTGGGCCGGGTGGTGGAGGAGGGGGAGAGCAAGGAGCTGTTCGCCCATCCCATGCACCCCTACACCCAGGCATTGCTTGCCAGCGTGCCCCGGATGGATGCCGAGGGAAAGCCCGCCCCCGCCCTCCAGGGGGACGTGCCCAGCCCGGCGGACCCGCCCTCGGGCTGCCTGTTCCACACCCGTTGTCCCTACGCCCAAGCAATCTGCTCTGAACAGACCCCAGGGCTGCGGGAGCTGGAAGTGGGACACAAGTGCGCCTGCCATTTCCCGCGCGCCACGGATAAGGAGGAAAACAGCCATGAAATTTGACCGCGCTCAGCTGGAGCAAGATTTCCGGGCCATGATCGGCCCACTGTGCGAGGCGGTGGCCCCCACCGGCTTCGAGGACGAGGCGGAGGCGCTGGTGCGCTCCCTGCTGGCGGACACCGGGCTCAGCTTTGAGACGGACAATCTGCACAACCTCATCGTCCACCGCCCCGGCAGGGGCCCCAAGGTGGCGGTGGTGGCCCATCTGGACGAGATCGGGCTCATCGTCCGGCACATCGACGACCGGGGCTTCCTCTGGATCGAGACCCTGGCCGGGGTCCAGCCCCAGCAGCTGTTCGGCAAGCACGTCGTCGTCAAGACGGAGACGGGCCATGTGGACGGCCTGGTCAACCACATCAATCCGGGCCGTCCCGCCCCCTGTGCCGACATGCCCCAGACCCTGGCCGACTTCTTCGTGGACGTGGGGGCCTCCAGCCGGGCCGAGGCGGAGGAGCTGGGCATTGAGGTGGGCAATCCCATCTCCATCCAGTACCCCACCCTGTTTCTAGGCAAGGGAGGCAAAATGGTGGCGGGCAAGGCCCTGGACGACCGGGCCTGCGTCTACCAGCTCATCGAGCTCACCCGCCTGCTGGCGGACGACCCCGAGGGCCCCGACTTCTACGCCATTTTCTCCACCCAGGAGGAGACCGGGGGCCGGGGGGCCATTGTGGCGGCGGACAACCTGCGGCCCGACATGGTCATCGCTCTGGATATGTCCCTGTCCACCGACCTGCCCGCCTTCCCCGACCGGGGGTTCATCAACCGCCTGGGGGACGGAGCGTCCATCAAGGTGCTGGACCGCTCCAAGGGGGCGGCCTGCGGCCTCATCGCCGACCGGGATATGGTCCGGGGGATGAAGGCGGTGGCAAGGGAGCGGAATATCCCCTATCAGCTCGAGGCGTACACCGCCGGGGCCACCGACGCCAGCGTCATGCAGACCCGGGGCGGCGGCATCCGCTGCGGCGGCATCCAGATCCCCATGCGCTACGTCCACAGCTACGAGGCGGCGGCGGTGTCCGACATCCTGGACAGCCTGGAGCTGCTGTACTTCTACGTCCGGGGGCTGTGAGGGTTGTTCCTTTTTCTTGAAAGAAAAAGGAACCGAAAAAGAACTTTTAATTCGCCACGAGGATGGGCAGAAATTGTGAGGTTTGCGCCCGATAATGAGGTCGGATTTGGTTTGGTTTTATTTTGGAGATGAAAAGGCGGCCCCTCCCATCGGGAGGGGCCGCTTGTTTGGTTTACCAGCCGGTGCCCACGCCCTCGCACACCCAGTTGTCGTCGATGAGCCGCATGTAACCTACCCGGCCCCAGGTCAGCGCCCCCTCCGGGGCGTCGTTCCCCTGGTAGTAGTCGGTGTTGCCCGCCCAGAGGGGGTTGTTGTCCTCCATCGGGTCCACCGGGACGAACACCAAGCTGTAGGCAAAGGTGAACCAAGTCTTGCCGTAGTCCGCCGCCGTCAGGCCATTTTCGCTTCTGTACGAGACGAACTCCTCCAGCTCCTCCGCCGTCAAATCGGCGTGGGCGTCCGCTGTGATCTTCCCAGGCCGCACATAGGTGCAGGCGTACTGGCTGCCGGGGGCGGTCTTGGCCATGGCCCCCTCCCAGCCCTCAATCCACTCCCGCACCACCTCCTCGTGGCTCTGCCCCCGGTTCGGGACAGTGCCGGTACGCAGACGGAACAGCTCCGCCGGGTCGAACACGTGCTTACGCACGTACTCATAGGGGGTGGTGTCGGCGGTGGCCACGTAATCCTCCACATCGTAGACGCCCTTCCAGCAGTTCCCGTCCCCGTCCGTCACCAGGTAAGACCCCTCCTTCAGGGTCAGGGAGGCGGACCCGTCCGAGGCTTCCAAGCGCAGGGTGGCCGCTCCATCCATCGTGGACCAGGGCGCTTCCTCCCAGCGGAAATTGGAGGCCAGAGCGTTCAAATAGAATGCGTCGGAGTACTGGCCGGGGTCGATGGGGTAGGCGTAGACCCGGCTGGTCCCGGCGGGGGCCAGGGAGAGGGTGACGCTGGGCGCGGCCAGGAGGCGGTCTATCAGGGCGGGCACCTGGTATCGGTCCAGCTGGTCCAGGCTGAAGGGCTCCACGCCCTCGGTCTCCAGCACGGTTTTCTGGGCAAAGTCGCTGACGGCGCGATAGGCGGCGTTGAAGGCCTCCTCGTCCTCCAGATCGTACTCTATGCTGGTGTTCCGGCGCAGGGCGTAGTATTGGCCGTTCCCCCGGGCAAAGACATAGCTCCCGTTGCTGACGGAGGAGGAGCCGTCATAGATCTGGTCGAACTGCTCCTGGGAGAGCTGTTCCACATAGAGCAGATACTGGGCTAAGTCCAGCTCCTCGCCGGGCTTTTTGAAATAATACACGGCTAGAGAGCCGTCTTGCGACGCGGCCTCCACATTGTCCAGGTCCTCCGGCACATCCAACAGCCGGGCGGGGAGGGTGGCGGTGTTCAGGGCGTCGGAGGACAGGGGAGAGGGGTCCGGGGACGGCTCCGGGGATTCCTCCGGCGCTCCCGTGAAGGTGCACCCCACGGCGGCCCACAGCACCAGCACCAGGGCCAGCACCACGGCCAGGACGGTCTTGGGCCTGCGGGCGATGAGGCGCACCCGCTCTCGCACCCGGCGCTTTCCTCCGGTCATGGTGGTGGCGGTCTGCATCAGGGAGCACCGCCCCGCCGCGATCATGTCCACCAGGGTCCGGCCGTAGGGGAGGCGCTCCTCCTCCCCCAGGCGGCGGATGGCCCCCGCGTCACAGGCCAGCTCGCAGTCCTGGCGGGACAGGGCCGCCGCCCACCACACCAGGGGGTCGAACCAGTACAGGCACAGGCACAGACACCGCGCCAGCGCCCACCAGTGGTCATGGTGGCGGTAGTGGGTGGCCTCGTGGGCCAGCACGTGGCGCAGGCGGTCCGGGTCCTGCGCGGCGTGGGGGGTGACGTAGATGGCGGGCCGGAGGGTCCCGCACAGGCAGGGGGAGGGCAGGACATCGGAGACGAACACGGGGAGCTTAGTGGAGGGCTCGATGAGCGCCAGCTCCGCCGTCCCCAGCCTCCGGCGCAGGCGGGTGTTTACCAGCAAAAACCACAGCCCCGCCAGCGCCGCCCCGCCCAGCCACAGGGGACGGGCATAGCGTGCAAAGAGCTGGGACAGGGTGGCCCCCTGGGAGCGCTCCCGGGCCTGGGCGTCAATGGCGGCCAGGTCGCCGGGGGTGAGGGCGCTCTCCGCCGTGCCCTGCTGCCGGTACTCCTGGATAACCTGGGCTCGGGCCTCATCGTAGGACATGGCCGGGACGGGAACGGTGGTCTGCCCGATGGCCTGGGCCACCTGGACGGGCCCTTCCGCCCGGTCCAGCAGGGCCAGGGCGCTGTAGGTGCTGGGGGCCAGCTCCACGGGGAGGAGCAGCCGCAAAGCGATGACCAGCCACAAAGCGTATTGCAGCCGGGGGTCGATCCTGCCCCGGAGCAGGGGCCGCAGGGCGGCCAGCAGCAGGATGAGGATGGACGATGTGATCAAGATCGACTTCATTTTGACTCCTCCTCCGCCTTGTCCAGGATGGCGTACAGCTCGTCGATGTCCGCCCGGGTCAGGGAGCTGCGGTCCACCAGGGAGCTGACCAGCAGCCCCACGCTGCCCTGGAAGGCCCTGGCCAGAAGGGAGTCGGTCTCCGCCGCCGCCGCGTCCTCCCTTGCCAGCGCCGCCCGGAACACCTTGGCCCGGCCCTCCGTCTCATAGTCGATGAGCCCCTTCTCCTCCAGGCGCCGCACCATGGTGGTGACGGTGCTCTTGGCCCAGCCCGCGCTGTCCTTCAGCTCCCGCACCAGCTCCATCAGCGTCTTGGGCCCGGCCCACAGGCACTCCATCACCCGCCACTCGCTGGGGGAGAGCAGGCCGCGTTTTTCCTCCATGACGACACTTCCTCTCTGTCAGTTGGTTTACTGTTGTAAGCCTATTGTAACAGAAAGGACTACATATGTCAACCACTTTTTTCGGCGGCAGGGAGGGCATGTGCGCAATGAAAAACAGGAGGGCCGCAAGGGCGGCCCTCCCGTGGGGTTTGCGCTATGGGCGGCTGTGGCAGGCCTCGCCGGCGTCCACCCCCAGCGCCCGCAGCTCCCGCCGCAGGCGGGCGGGGTCGCCGTGGTAGACCAGGCCATAGAAGCCGCAGCGGATGGCCGCCTCGATGTTGAGGGGCACGTCGTCGATGAACACGCACTCCTCGGGCCGCAGGGCGAACTGCTCCAAGAACCGGAGGTAGATGCCCGGCTCCGGCTTCACCAGGTGGCAGTCGGCGGAGATGAACTCCCCGTCGAAAAAGCGCAGGGCGGGGATGTTCTTCCGGAAGCTGTGGAAGCGGGTGCAGGTGTTGGACAGCAGATAGATGCCGTACCCCTTGCCCTTCAGCTCCTCCACCAGGTCATAGACGCCGTCCAGTGGGGGGATGTCCTGGTGCCAGTGCTCCAGGATGTCCGCCACCGCCTGGTGCAGGCGCTCCGGCAGTCGGCGGCAGACACAGGCCACCGCCTCCTCGTCGGTGATGGAGCCCCGGTCCATCCGAATCCACTCCACCGAGCGGAACAGCTCCCGGTGGATCAGCTCATAATCCGCCGGGTCGGGGACAAAACGGGCGGTGTAGCGCTGGGCGTCGAAATTGATGAGCACCCCGCCCATGTCGAACACGATGTTGTGGATCATACGATGGACACCTTTCCTTTGCTGGCCTTGAACACCACGATGAGCAGCACGCCGCTGGTGACGGTGAGGATGGATGCCAGGGCCGCCGCCGTGCCCACCGAGTTGCGCACGATGTTGGTGTAGCTGGCGATGGTCATGGTGGCCGTTTTGCCGGTGTAGAGCATGATGGAGGTGGACAGCTCGTTGATGCAGGTGACCCAGCTGATGATGGCGCCGGACAGCACCCCGGGCAGCATCAGCCGGGCGGTGACCTTCACAAAGGTCTTCATGGGGGACACCCCCAGGTTGATGGAGGCCTCCTCCACGCTGGGGTCCATCTGCATCAGGAAGGCGCTGCCCGAGCGGACGGTGTAGGGCAGCTTGCGGATGATCATGGCGATGATGATGATGGAGGCGGTGCCGGTGAGCTTGATAACGGTGCCGTCGGCGGTTTTGCCCAGGTTGTTGAAGGCCACGATGTAGCACAGGCCCAGCACCGAGCCGGGGATGACATAGGGGGCCATCATGAGCATGTCCAGCGCCCCGCCGGTCTTGCCCCGGCGGCGGACGATGACATAGGACATGAGGATGCCCAGGATGAGGATGAATACGATGGCCACGGTGGAGAACACGAAGGAGTTGCGGATGTTGGTGACCAGGCTGCGGCCCAGCTCCTGGTAGTGCTCCAGGGTGAAGCCCTCAGAAAAGACGAAGTTGGAGTAGTTGGTCTTGACGAAGGAGCAGAAGATGACGATGACCTGGGGCAGGAAGGACACCAGGCTGACGATGGCCACCGGCAGGGTCACCAAAAAGCGCTTCCAGCCGTGGTACTGGGTGATCTCAGGGGGGCGCAGGGCGGACATGGTGTAGTTCTTCCGGGCCACCCACCACTTTTGCAAAAACAGGATCAGCAGGGAGATGACCACGATAATCATGGAGATGGCGCTGGCCAGGTTGGCGTTGCCACCGGTCTCGCTGAGGTACTCGTTGAAGATGAGCACCGGCAGGGTGCGGAAGTCGCCCCCCGCCAGAATGCCCGGGGTGCCGAAGTCGGCCAGGGCGGTCATGAACACCATCAGCGCCCCGGCGGCGATGGAGGGCATGACCACGGGGATGGTGACGGTGAGCAGGCGGCGCAGCTTGCCCGAGCCCAGGTTCTCCGCGCACTCCTCCACCGAGCGGTCGATGGAGCCCATGGCCCCGGACACATAGAGATAGACGTAGGGGAACAGCTTCAGGGTGAACACCGCGCAGATGCCCCCCATGCCGTAGATGCTGGGCATCTGGAAGCCCAGCAGGCTGGACAGCCACTGGGTGACCACGCCGGCGTTGCCGAACAGGATGATCCAGCTGTACGCCCCCAAAAAGGGCGGGCACATGAGGGAGAGGATGATGATGACGTGCCAGAAGGTCTTGGCCGCGATGTTGAAGCGGGTCATGAGGTAGGCCATGGGCACGCCGATGAGGATGCTGGTGACGGTGGGCACCAGGCTCACCTTCAGGCTGTTGCCCAGGGCCTGGTAGTAGTATTTTTTCTCAAAAAAGCGCTGGAAGTTGTAGAGGGTAAAGCCCTCCGCCTTGGTGGAGAAGAAGCTGTTGATCACCAGGGTGGAGAAGGGGTAGACCAAAAACAGCAGGAACACCGCGAAAATGAGGAGCTTCACCCAGAACCAGAAGTCCTTGTAAAAGGGCTGCCCGTTTTTGCCCTTCAGCATGAGAGCACCTCCTCGGTGTCCTTCCGATAGAGGCTGACCTGCTTGGGATTAAAACTGATATGTACCTCCTCGCCGTCGGGTTTCGCGCTGTCCACATCCTTGGTGTACTCGTTGAGCTCCAGCACCTGGCCGGTGGACAGCTCCACCTCATACTGGATGAAGTCCCCCAGGAAGGTGGACATGTTCACCTTGGCGGGGATGCCCGTCTCGCTGAAGAAGAGCTGCTCGGGCCGGGCGGACAGGATGACCTCCCCGCTGTAGGGGGCGCGCAGGGGCATCTGGAAGCTGTGGCCGTCGTGGAGCTTGACGGTGGCGGCCTTGGGGTCCTGGCCATCCAGGTTGCAGTCGATGAAGTTGGACACGCCGATGAAGTTGGCCACAAAGGGGTTGGCGGGCTTGCGGTAGATCTCCTCGGGCTTGCCGATCTGCATGATGTTACCCTGGTTCATCACGGCGATCCGGTCGGAGATGGCCAGGGCCTCCTCCTGGTCGTGGGTGACGTAGACGGTGGTGATGCCCAGGCGGCGCTGGAGTTTCTTGATGGTGGTGCGCATCTGAACCCGGAGCTTGGCGTCCAGGTTGGACAGGGGCTCGTCCATCAGCAGCACCCCCGGCTCGATGACAAAGGCCCGGGCCAGGGCCACCCGCTGCTGTTGTCCTCCGGACAGCTCGTTGGGCTGGCGGGTCTTGAGCTGGTCGATCTGCACCATTTTTAAGGCCTCGTCCACCCGGGGGGCGATCTGCTCCTTGGGCACCTTCCGGGCCTTCAGACCATAGGCCACGTTGTCCGCCACATTCAGGTGGGGGAAGATGGCGTAGTTTTGGAATACCATGCCGATGTCCCGCTTGTGGGCGGGCAGGGTGTTGATGACCTGCTCGTCAAAGCAGATCTCGCCCCCGTCCACCGTGTTGAAGCCGGCGATCATACGCAGCAGGGTGGTCTTTCCGCAGCCGGAGGGACCCAGCAGGGTGAAAAACTCCCCCTGCTCGATGTTCAGGCTGATGCCGTTGACGGCGGTGAAGTCGCCGTATTTCTTGACGGCGTTTTTGATGATGACGGCGTGACTCATGGTCAGGCTCCTCCTCTCGTATCGTCAAAGCGTGCCGCGCACGTCCGGCGGCCCGCCCGCCGGAGGGAAAAACGCGCAGCGCGTTTTTCCCGATATCCGCTCAGATTGTTCGAGGGCGCCCCGAGGTCAGTCGGGGCGCCCTCGTCTAAGTACAGTAAGGGTGTTGGGACGGGGCGCTCAGCCCACCAGGGTGTCCTGCCACTTCTCCACGATGTCGGCCTTGTTGGAGGCGGCGTAGTCGAAGTTGTAGGTCATGATCTCAAAGTCGCCCAGGCCCATCAGGCCCTCGGGGGTGACGTCGCTGCGGATAGGACGGCGGCCGAAGTCCTTGTTCTGGGCGGTCTGGCACTCGGCGGACAGCACGTACTCCACAAACAGCTCGGCCAGCTCCTGGTTGGGGCAGTCTTTCACGATGGCCACGCCGTCGGGCACGGCGGAGGTGCCGTCGGTGGGATAGACGATCTTCAGGTGGCCGGCGTCGCTGGTGTCATACTGCACGGCGGCCTTCTCCAGGGTGATGCCGATGGGGTACTCGCCGGAGTCCACGTTCTTGTGGGCGCCGGAGGAACCCTGCTGGATGACCAGGTTGGGGATCATGCTCTTCACCAGGTCCCAGCCGGCGGCGTAGTCGTCGTCAGCCTTGCCGTAGATCATCAGCATGGTGCACAGCTGGGTGAAGGCGGAGCCGGAGGAGGCGGGGTCGGCAAAGGCGATCTTGCCCGCCCACTTGGGGTCGGCCAGGTCCTTCCAGGTCTGGGGGATGTCGCCCTCAGCCACCAGGTCGGTGTTCACCAGGAACACCATGGGCAGGGGGGACTCGCCAATCCACAGGTACTCGGGATCGTACAGGCTGGAGTCCAGCAGGTCGATGCAGGAGGGCTTATAGGGCTGGAAGTACTCCTTGTAGGCGGCCAGGGAGTCGGCGCCGCCGCCCCAGAGCACGTCGGCCATGGGGGACTCGGCCTCGGCGGCGATGCGGTTGAGCAGGTTGCCGGTGCCGTCGGCCACTACCTCCACCTTCACGTTGGGATAGGCCTTCTCAAACATGGCCACGCCCGCGTTCAGGGGGTCGGAGTCGTGGGGGGAGTAGATGGTCAGGGAGCCGGTGTAGTCCTCGGGCTTCTTCTCAGTGTCGCCGGCGGGCTGGGACTCGGCGGGCGCGGAGGCCGCGGGGGCCTTGCTCTCCTCGGGGGCCTTGCTTTCTGAAGGCTTGTCACCGCCGCAGGCCATCAGGCTCAGCGCCATGACGCAGGCCAGGACCAGGGCGATCCACTTTTTCATCTTTTTCATCGCAGTTCATTCCTCCATTTCCAGTTTTCGGCGGTCGGTATCACCGCCTTTCCTAGTGTACGCCTGTTGTGGAAATTTGTCAAGAAAAACCTGGTCGTTTCCGACAAAGGACCCGGAGTGTAAACGGGGATAAATCATGGAAAATGACAGGTACAATTGAAAAAATACCCATTTGGCCGTGCTTTCCCCGGCTGACGTATCAGCGGCCGGACCTGAACTGAGGTCCGGCCGCTTGGGCGGGAAGGGTTCGGCTCACGCCCCGCCGGGGCACTGCCGTCCGGTGTGGTCGATGGTGTAGTCCTGCCCGCAGGTCCCCGGCAGGATGAGCTGGGAGATGGGCACAAAGGTGTAGCCCTGCTGAAGGAGGGCCTCGATGATGCCGGGCAGGGCCTCCGGGGTGTGGAGGGCGGCGTTGTGGAACAGCACGATGGAGCCGGGCTGGACCTTGGAGGTCACCCGCTTGGTGATGTCAGCGGCGGACAGGTCCTTCCAGTCCAGGCTGTCCACATCCCACTGGATGGGCTCGATGTCCATGGAGCGCACGGCGTTGATGACGTGGTCGTCATACTCCCCGTAGGGGCAGCGGAACAGAGTGGGGCGCACCCCAGTTACCTTCTCAATCTTGTCCCCGCAGGCGGTGAGGTCGGCGATGATCTCGTCGGAGGACAGGCTGTTGAAGTGGGCGTGGGTGTTGGAGTGGCTCATCACCTCGTGGCCCGCGTCGGACAGGGCCTTCACCGACTCGGGGTATTTGTCCACCCACTCCCCCACCACAAAAAAGGTGGCCTTCACGTTGTACTTGCCCAGGATGTCGATGAGCTGCTGGGTGTCCTCGTTGCCCCAGGCGGCGTCGAAGCTGATGGACAGCACCTTGTAGTCCTTTTGCACGCAGTAGATGGGCAGCTGCCGGGTGGAGGCGGAGGCCCCCACCACCGCCGGGTGGTTCACCACCCAGAACATCATCACGGCGGCCAGGGCGAAAGCCCCGGCGGCGATGAGCTTGCGCCGCAGGTAAATGATTTTGGTCCCATTCATAGTCTGATTCCCCCAAAGCTGGATTTGTACCACTTTATGCGCCAGGGAAACCGTTCATGTTAAAAAGCGGGCCTCCGTCTGGGGAACGGAGGCCCGCTTTTGGTTTAAAATGAGAGCACTTCCTGCTCCGGCTTGTCCGCGGGGCTCAGGGCGGCGGCGTGGAGCACCGGCCCCGGCTCCCCCTCGTAGGCCTTGTGCCGCTCCAGGCGGATGACGCCGGTGACATCCGCCCAGGAGCGGTTTTCATAGGCGTCAAAGCCATCCCCCACCGCCACCAGGCCCAGGAAGGTGATATCCGCCTCGCAGCAGGTCATGGCGAACCGGCCCAAAATCACGTTGTCCGGGTACTGGGGCAGGTGGCACACCACCGTCCTGGCCCGAATGGTCTTGCCGTCGTACCGCTCCGGGTGCTCCATCACGTCCACGTACCACACACCGAAGTCATTGTCGGGTATGTCAATGACCTCCTGGTCCAGGTCGAAGGGGCACACGCTGTCGTCGGCGTAGTCCTCGCTGGTGCCGTCCAGATATTCTAGATAAATGTTGGCCCGGCGGTTCACCATTTTCAGGTTGCGCTGGCGCAGAGAGTCCCGGAGGGCCTCGGTGCAGCGGTTGAACACGATGAGGTCGGCGTTGGTCAGCTTTTCCATCATCATCTGGCCCAGGTTCTTGGCGTAGCTGTCAAAGGTAGCCGCCTCCACCATGGTCATGATCTGGTAGAGCACCCAGTTGTCGGGCAGGGCCTCCTGATACAGCCGCGCCATGGACCACATGCCGTTGAACTCGATTAGAATCTGCTTGGGGCGGTGCTTTTTCTCCAGCTGCTTGAGGTAAGCGGGGGTGAGGTCCTCTTCCTCCTCCACATTGACCACGGTGACGTTTTTCAGCACCTTGGGGTCGTACTCCTCCTCCCCCTCCTCACAGCAGATCAGCAGGGTGCGGTCCCGGATGGCGAAGCCGTCCTGCAAAATGCCGTTGATGAAGGTGGTCTTGCCGCCGTCCAAAAACCCGGCGAAGAGGTAGACAGGGATATCCATGGCCGTCTCGCCTCGTTACAGGCCGAACAGGGCGGCCAGCTTGTCCTCCTTCAGGTCCGCGCCGATGACGCACAGCCGCCCGGTGTAGTCCGCCGGGCCGGTGCGGACCTCATGCTCCTCGGGGACGTAATCGAAGTGGAGCCAGCTCCCGTCCAGGTCGGGGACGATGCCTTTGGCCCGCACCACCGCGCCGCACTCCCCCAGGTCCAGCTCGGCCAGGATGTGCTCCAGTTCCTCACGGGCATAGGGCTTGACGGTCTCCTGCCCCCAGCTGGTGAACACCTCGTCGGCGTGGTGGTGGCCGTGCTCGTGGTCGTGACAGCCACAGGAGCACTCCTCGCCGTGGTCATGGTCATGGTGGTGCTCGTGCTCCTCATGCTCGTGGCCGCACTCGTCGTGGTCATGGTGGTGATGGTGCTCGTGGTCCTCTTCCTCGTGGCCGTGGTCATGATGGTGGTGCTCATCCTCATCATGGTCGTGGTCATGATGGTCGTGGTGATGGTGGGCGTGGGCGGCCTCCTCGGCGGCGTGGTCCGCCCGGATGCGCGCTAACAGCTCCTCCTCCAAAGAGGTCTTTTCGATGGCGGACAGAATGGTCTTGCCGTCCAGCTGGTCCCAGGGGGTGGTGAGGATGGCGGCGGCGGGGTTCTTCTCCCGGAGCAGGGCCACCGCCGCCTCCAGCTTGTCCAGGGTCAGGTTCTGGGTGCGGGAGAGCAGGATGGTGCCCGCGTGCTCCACCTGGTTGTTGTAGAACTCCCCGAAGTTCTTCATATACAGCTTTACCTTGGAGGCGTCCGCCACGGTGACGAAGGAGTTGAGCCTCAGCGCCGGGTCCTCCCCGGCGGCCTTCTCCACCGCCGCCACCACGTCGGACAGCTTGCCCACCCCGGAGGGCTCGATGAGGATGCGGTCGGGGTGGAACTGGGCTTCCACCTCGTGCAGGGCCTTGCCGAAGTCGCCCACCAGGGAGCAGCAGATGCAGCCGGAGGACATCTCGGAGATCTCGATGCCCGCGTCCTTCAAAAAGCCGCCGTCCACGCTGATCTCGCCGAACTCGTTCTCGATGAGCACCAGCTTCTCCCCCTGGTACGCCTCCGAGAGCAGCTTTTTGATGAGGGTGGTCTTGCCTGCGCCCAAAAATCCGGATACGATATCGATCTTTGCCATTGGGGATCATTTCCTTTACTTGAGATTTCCTACTATTTTACTGCGATATGGCGGGAAAGTCAAGGGACAAAGGTCACGGTGACCCGCCTGTTTGCCGGGGTTTTCGTGACGTTTGAACATGTATTTCACCGTTTCAGCCGTTCCATGACGGCCTGCTCCAGCCGGTCGCCGTACTTCATCGCCAGCAGGAACAGGGCCAGCCCACCCGCACCCAGCAGGGCCATGCCCCACAGTGGGATGGACACCGTGGCGCTGCCCACCATGCAGGCCACCAGCAGCCCCCAGGGCCGGGCGACCACCGCCAGCAGCAAAAACCGCTTGAAGGAGATGTCGGTGAGCCCCGCCAGGATACACAAAATGTCGTCGGGGAAAAAGGGAAACAGGAAGGCCAGGGCCAGAAACACGTCCCGCTTCCGGCGGATCACGTCCAGGTACTTGTCCGACAGCTTTTCGCTGACGAATTGGCTGACGAAGCGCTGGCCCAGGGCCCGGGCCAGGGCGAACACCAGGGCGGAGCCCAGGGTCACCGCCCCCCAGGTGAGCAGAAAGGCGGGCCACAGCCCGAACAGGTACGCCCCCGCCGCGGCGGTGATGTTGCTGGGGATGGGGGCCACAATGACGGACACCAGCTGGACCCCGAAGTAGGCCAGGTGGGACCAGGGGGCGCACCGGGCGATGTAGTCGCCCATGGCCTGGGGGGAGCCCGCCGCCTCAAAAAAGCCGGTGGCGTACAGCGCCCACACGCTGCTCCCCAGGATGGCGATGGTCAGCGCCCACAGGAGAATCTTGACGGGTTTGTTTTCCATTGCGTTTCCCTGCTTTCCGCGGTGTTTGGAATCTATGGCTATTATAGCGTCAAAATGGAAAAGCGCAACAAAAACCCCTTTAGGAAATTTTGAAGATTCTTTTAGGATCGCCGCGGTCCGGCTTTCGTCAGATCGGTCTTGGGTCGTCCGTCCTGCCCGCCAGATAGTCCAGAGAAACATGGTACATATCCGCGATTCGGACGAGAATGTCCAGTTTGGGCATATGCGTTCCCCGTTCATAATTTGTGTAGGCTGTTTCCGTAATATCAGAATAAATTGCGGCCTGCATCTGCGTATAGCCGGATTTTTGTCTGCACGCCCTCAGCCGTTTTGCGATTACTTGTTTGATATCTTCAGCCATAATCGTACTCCCACAATCGTTGTGCCTTGACAGGAACAGTATATTGGAGTACAATTGGGAATATACAAACGAATTTTTGCAAACAATTGTTTATCCAAAAGTGAGGTAAATGAGATGGACATGGAAGAGATTTTCAACTTGGACCCTTCCCTGGCGGACGAGCTGTGGGCGCGGGTAATGGCCCAGGAACTGCTGAAGCTGGCCAAGTCCACCGGAGAGAAGGCAGTGGCCCGCCGCATGGACAGCGAGGCGGTGCGGGTCCTGGAGGAGATCAAAGCGGTGCTGAACGACCCGGAACTGAATGACCCGGACTGCTTTTACAAAATCGACGCCATCGTGGATGTATTTTTCAATTCCGGGCTGTCCACCCGGCGGCATGAGGAATGTGAATGACGCGAAAACTCCCCCGGAACAACGTTCCGGGGGAGCTTATTTGCCTTTTGTCAGTCGGTGACGTAGGGCAGCAGGGCCACGTGACGGGCGCGCTTGATGGCGTCGGTCAGCTGGCGCTGGTGCATGGCG
>ERZ808028.642-NODE-642-length-26597-cov-14.885973_pt1 | contig 26597 bp, 24 predicted proteins | sample MGYA00380184_ERZ808028 | MGnify/ENA primary metagenome ERZ808028 (study PRJEB31490, sample SAMN06133397) | mouse gut metagenome | isolation source: J8_1 | host: mice | place: China: Chengdu | collected 2015-05 ...
GGCGGGTAAAACCGTGCGAGGGTTCAAATCCCTCCTTCCGCGCCAGCGCAAACCCTGGAATCGCAACGGTTCCAGGGATTTTTGCTGCCCTTTGACCCTTATGCTGACCCTTACCAGGATTTCTGTGGCTTTACCCGGACACCTTGCGGATAAATTCTTCCATGCGCTCGGCGGACTGCTGGCGCATCTTTTGGGAAACGTGGCCGTATACATCCAAAGTGAAGCTGGCTGTAGCGTGGCCCAGATTGCTTTGCACAGTTTTGATGTCGTCGCCGCTCTCAATAGCGGCGACCGCGTAGCTGTGCCCTTATGGCATAATAAGGACAAATCGGAAAACCCTTGCGTTGCAAGGAGTTGGCGGTTTGCCCTTATTCTTTTTCCACTAAAAAACGGCCTTGAAATGGGGTCTACGGGAGGTGGTGATAACCAGGGGCTGCACTTAAAGGACAAATTTTTTCGGATCACGAAGGAGGTCAAAAATGGGTTCCTGGGGCATCACCATGAGAGAAAGTGACTACGGCCTGGATCTGCTGGGAACTATCGTAGCCACTCAACTGAAAGCGATGGACTTTTCCACCTTCAATGTGACAGACGCCCTCGAAGTAATCAAAGCGGACATTATGGAGGAACTTAGAAAGGCCAATCGCGGTTGCTCTGCGGAGAGCCTGGTTTTCTATTCCAACGAGAATTTTCCGAGGAATTTCACGCAGGAGCCACTTCTGATTGCGGAGTGTCTGGCGGACTACTACCGTACCGAAGAACTGACCGTTACCGAGTACCTTGGCAAGAACTACGACCCGGTAGATTACCACAAGAGGATAGTAAAGCGTCTGGGGCATGATTTATTAAACATTTTCTCTCTTCTGATTCAAAAAGTAGAGTATGATGCTTACGACCATGACAACAAATTCAACCACCGGCTGCGTCGCGATCACGCCCAGCAGATTCCACAATACATCCATCAGGATAACGCCCGGAATGAACAAAACCACATTTCGGAGCAGGGTGATGGTTATGGAGTTGACTGCCTTGCCCAGGGCCTGAAAATAGGAAGTAACGATGTTGATCACGCCGACCAGAGGAGCGGACAGACCAATCACCCCAAGGAAGGACGCAGACTGCGCAATCAGTTTTCCGTCATCCAAGAAGAAAGCAGTCAATACGCGGCCAAACAGCGCAAACGCGGCAGCAAAGAAAACGCCCAGCAGAATATCAAAGGCGGCTCCAATATAAACGGATTTGCGAAGACGGTCCATCTGCTTTGCACCGTAACAGAAGCCAAATAACGGGGCGATGCCCTGCGCAAGTCCCACAGAAAGCAGCACTGCAAACAAAGAGAGCTTGTAGGCAATGCCGTAGCAGACCACAACATCGGAACCATACCCAGCCACATGGCTGTTCAGCACGATATTGGATACACTGAGCAATACAGTAATCATTGCGCCGGGAACGCCAATTTTCACAACACTTCCGGCAATTTTCCCGCTTTTCAGTAATCCTTTGGGAGAGGCAGAGACGGTATCATTGCCTTTGCGTTTCTGAGAAAAGACGCACCAGAGATAATAACCCGTGGACGCGACATAGCCTAATGAGGTTGCCAATGCGGCACCCGCAGTTCCCATACCAAAAGGGACAATAAACAGCCAATCCAAGATAATATTCAGAACGTTGCCAATGATGACGCCCACGGTGGCCTGACGGATGAGCGCAGCTGATCGGAACAGGTGGGCGTATCCGTTGGAGAGCATAATAAACGGCGCGCCTAGGAAAATATAGCGCAGATAGTCACAGGTATAAGAAAAGTTCGTTTCGTCTGTACCGATGGCCCGGGCAATGGGCGGAACACAGAGCATTCCGAGAACGGTAACGATCACTCCGAACGTCAAGATCGCCCAGGTTGCAAATTGAAAACACAGACAGCTGTCCTCTTTGTTGTCTTCACCCAGCAGACGGGCGATCACACTGCTTCCACCCATGCCAAAGATGCAGGCAATGGACATGATGATCAGAAGAATAGGTGTGCTCAGGGTAACCGCCGCAATTTGATCCGCGTTTTTGGTCAAGGACACAAAATAGGTATCTGCGGTATTGTATATCAGGGTCGCAAGCTGCGCCAGCATTGCGGGAAGCCCCAAACGCAGGATTGCCTTTCCAATGCTTTTTTCTTCAAATACAGTCATAAATACCTCCGTCATTCCTCTTGATAACAGCAGAATTATAGACTATAATGGGAGAGGAAAATCGGACATATGTCTTGTTGGAGGCATCTATGAAGCAAATCATTGAGAGAGAAAGAGTTGCCGATATGGTGGCAGCCAGTCCCTATCGCTCACTGTTGGAGGAATTGAACATTCCGCTTTTTCTTGCGGCGTATACAGTTGGAGAATTCATATCCGCACCGTGGGGTCAGCAGATGCTGTTTCAAATTGTTTGCCAAGGAGAACTCTCCATCTATTATGTCCGTGATGATGGCAGCAGATATTCTCTGGCACAGGGGAGTGCGGCATACTGCCTTGGAGAAATGGCGCTGTTTAAACCGAATGACGCAACCGTTTTTGCGCAAGCGACGACGGATGTACTGTGTCTGGCTTTCTCAGTATCCGGAAATGAAGAGATACTTTTGTCGAATAATCAGTTTCTTCGATTGATCTGCCGGAATATGTCTGACAAGTTATTGGCAGCTGCCATGTGCGACGCTGTGTCCTCCTCGCTTTCTGAAAGAGTCTGGAACTATATACAGTTCAAGTGTGAAAACGGGATATTGAAGGGATTGGAGAAAAATGCATTTCAGTTGCACTGCTCTGAAAGACAGCTGCAACGGATCATGAACGACTTTCGATCCAAGGGTATGGTAAAGAAAATTGGAAAAGGAACGTATCAAAGAGAAATCGGTGAATAATTGGAGAAATGGATCGATATGAATCCCGATTTGTCAAATTGATCCGCCGAAAGCATAGCACAAAGCCAGCTGGGGTTCAACCTCCGTTGTAGGGCTTTCACCTATAAAATTCCGTTAAAGCTAAAGAAAACTCCCGCCTGTTTGCACAAACGAGAGTTTTTGTATTAGGATTTGCTTGGGCTTAAACTCATGACATTGACCTTGAAGCCCAGACCTTTTGACCGTCCACCGCCGCCGTCAGCCAGGGACCAGACCTTCCAGGATCAGAGTGGTCTTGCCTGAGCCGAACACCCCGGCGATGGCTGTGACCTGATTCAGCGGCACGTCCGCGTCGGCATCTTTCAAGTTATGTACTTGTGCGCCCCGCACTTTGATTTTGTCCGGCATAGTTGATTCCTCCTGGAGGGATCGCTGCGGCCATTATAGCGCGATACTCAGAATATCTGAACCCTCAGTTATTCCTTAAAAAGTTCAAACCACAAAGCCTTGACTTTGTGGTTTGTTTGGTGGAGATAAGCGGGATCGAACCGCTGACCTCTTGAATGCCATTCAAGCGCTCTCCCAGCTGAGCTATACCCCCATATGAAGTTTTTCCATAACTTTTCCGTCCTAAACACCGCCTCATTCCTACTCAACGGTGCCTATTGTAATACATTTTTCGCAAGTTGTCAACTGCTAATTTTTCGCACTTTTCGAACAAAATCGGGGTCGTTTCACTGGTGACGTGTGCTCCCAGCTGAGCTATACCCCCATATTCACTTGCTTTTGCTGCGCTGCCCTCAGCGCAAGATAGATAATACCAAAGACAGTGGGATTTGTCAACACCTTTTTCCAAATTTTCGAAAAAATTTTGCGGTCCCTCTCCCACAGGGGAGGGACCGCGTTTGCGTATCAGGAGCGCTTCCAGGCGCTGCGGCTGAAGAGCACCAGGATGGGGAACATCTCCAGCCGGCCCAGGATCATGGCGAAGGACAGCACCAGCTTGCTCAGTACCGAGAAGGCGGAGAAATTGCCGGCCGGGCCCACCAGCTCCAGGCCGGGTCCCACGTTGCTGATGCAGGTGATGACCGCCGTCAGCGTGGTGCCGAAGGAGAAATTGTCCAGCCCTACCACGATAGCCATGCCGAACACCAGGAAGAGGTTGGCGATGAAGTAGCACTGGGCGGTGCGGATGGCGTTTTCGCTCACCGTAGCCCCGTCCAGCCGGACCACCGACACCGCGCGGGGGTGAACGATGGAGCGCACCTCCCGGGCGGCGGAGCGGATGAGGATCAGGATACGCCCGCACTTGATGCCGCCGCCGGTGGAGCCGCCGCAGGCCCCGATAAAGGTGAGTACCACCAGCAACATTTTGGAGAACTCCGGCCACAGGTCGTAGTTGTCGGAAGAAAAGCCCGTGGTGGACACGATGGAGGACACCTGAAAGGCGGCGTAGCGCACGCAGTCCCCGGCGGTCTCGTACACATCCCGGATGTTCCAGGAGATGGCGGCGATGGACACGGCCACCATGATGAGGAAAAACCGCAGCTCGTCGCTTTTCAGCGCCTGCCGGACTTTGCCGGTGAGGAGCAGAAAATAGACGGAGAAATTGACGGAGAACAGCAGCATGAACACCGTGATGATGATCTCGATGGCGGGGCTGTGGAAGGAGCCCACCGAGGCGTTCATGCGGGAAAAGCCGCCGGTGCCCGCCGTGGACATGGAGTGGGTAACGGCGTCGTACCAGTTCATCCCCGCGACGCGCAGCAGCAAGACCTCAATCACCGTCAACGCCAGGTAAATGGTATACAAGATCTTGGACGACTGGGAGGCCCGGGGCACCAGCTTGCTCTTCACCGGCCCGGGGCTCTCTGCCCGAATGAGGAAGTTGGAGCTGATGCCCAAAAAGGGCAGCAGGGCGGCGGTGAGGATGAGCACCCCCATCCCCCCCAGCCAGTGGGTGAAGGACCGCCAGAACAAAAGCCCCATGGGCAGGCCCTCGATGGCGGTGAGGATGGTGGCCCCGGTGGTGGTGAAGCCGGAGATGGTCTCAAAAAAGCAGTCGATGAAGGGCCCGAACTGTTTGGAGAACCAGAAGGGAAGCGCCCCGAACACCCCGAAAAGCACCCAGATGAGGCCCACGGTGAAAAATCCCTCCCGGGCGAAGAAGTCCGGCTTGGGCTTGAAGAAGAACACCGGCACGGCGGCCGCCGCCAGGGTGATGAGGATGGCGCTCAAAAATGGGATGGGGCTCTCACCGTACAGCAGGGCCACTCCCATGGGCAGCAGCATGGCCGCCGCCTCGATGAACAGGGTGAAGCCGGTGATGCGCAGCACCAATTTGAAATTCATAGGCCGCCACCCTCGTAGATGTCGTTGAGGTCCAGGATGCCGCTGTCCCGGGCGATGACGATGACGTCGTCCCCTTGCTCCAGGCAGGTGGAGCCCTCCGGGATGATGACCTTGTTCCCCCGGACGATGACGGCGATGAGCACGCCCCGGCGCAGCTTCAAATCCCGCAGCGGCACCCCCAGGTTCCGGGTGGCGGGGGAGACGATGAACTCCATGGCCTCCGCCCTGCCCCCGGCGATGCGGTACAGGGCGTTCATCACCGTGCCCTTGGAGTTTTGCAGCCCCCGGATGAAGCGCAGGATCTGCCCGGCGGTGGCCAGCTTGGGGGACACCACCGACTCCACCCCGGCGGACCGGGCGATGGCGGTGTAGTTCTGGCGGCTGGACTTGGCCACCACCTTGGGCACCCCCGCCTGGTGGGCGTAGAGGGAGATGATAAGGTTGTCCTCATCCCGGTCGGTGAGGGCCACGAAGGCGTCGCTGGAGGCCATGCGCTCCTCGGTGAGCAGCTCCGGGTCGGTGCCGTCCCCGTGGATGATGAGGGAGTGGGGGAACTCCTCGGCCAGCTCCCGGCACCGCTCGGCGCCCCGTTCCACCACCTTGCAGCTCATGCCCAGCCGCTCCAGCTGAACCAGCAGGTAGAAGGCCACCCGCCCGCCGCCGATGATGAACACGTTCCGGATCCGGTGGGTCTGGCGGCCCAGCAGGCGGAAGAACTGGTTGATGCCGCTGGGGGTGCCCGCCACGGACACCCGGTCCCCCGCGCTGATGAGGGAGGCGCCGTTGGGGATGAACACCTCGTCCTCCCGCTCCACGGCGCACAGCAGCATGGGCAGGCCCTGTATTTTAGACGACAGGGAGGCCAGAGTGCGCCCGGCCAGGAAGTCCCCCTCCTGAACGGTGAAGGAGATCAGCTCCACCCGCCCCCGGGCGAAGGAGTCGATGTTGGCGGCGGAGGGGAAGCGCAGCAGCCGGGAGATCTCGATGGCGGTGGTGAGCTCGGGATTGATGAGCATGGTGATGCCGAAATCGCTTTTCAGGGTGTCCAGGTCGCTGACGTACTCGGTGCCCCGGACCCGGGCCACGGTGTAGGGCACCCCCAGGCGGTGGGCGATGTGGCAGCACAGCAGGTTGATCTCGTCGGAGTCGGTGGCGGCGATGAGCACGTCGGTCTCCTTGCACCCGGCCTCCAGCAGAATCTCCCGGGAGACGCAGCTCCCCTTGAGGCACATCACGTCCAGCTGGTTGGACAGCCGGTCCAGGGTGTCGCCGGACACATCCACAATGGTGACGCTGTGGCCCTCGTCGGCCAGGTGCTCGGCCAGGGTGGCGCCCACCTTGCCGCCTCCCGCGATGATGATAGTCAAATCAAATCAACTCGCTTCCTTCTCTGTGATGGCGGCCTCAGCGGGCCAGGTCCCGGGCCTGGGCGGCCCGCAGCAGCCGCTCCAGGGCGGCGGCCAGCACCGGGCGGGGACAGGCCAGGTTCACCCGCTCGAAGCCGGGGGCGCCGAAGGGGGCGCCGTGGCTCAGGTAGAGCAGGGCCTCCTCCTCCAGGAACCGGGCCTGCTCGTCTGGCTCCAACCCCAGGGGGCGCAGGTCCAGCCAGGCCAGATAGGTGCCCTCCAGCGGGGCCGCGAGGACGCCGGGGAAGTGCCGGGCCATGAATTCCCGGAGGTATCGGAAGTTTTCCCCTATGTAGGCGATGAGCTCGTCCAGCCATGGGCCGCACTGCTCATAGCCCGTCTCCAGCGCCCGGACGCCGAAAATGCTGTAGGTGCCGCAGCCGGACCGCTCCACCTCCCGCTCCAGCGCCGCCTTTTTCGACTGGTCGGGAACCAGCATGTTGGCGCAGCACAGCCCCGCCAGGGAAAAGGTCTTGCTGCACGCGGTTCCCACCACGGCGTTTTGGGCGTACTCCTCCCCCAGACAGGCGAAGGGGATGTGGCGGAAGGGGGGCTGGACCAGGTCGCAGTGGATCTCGTCGCTGATGACCAGCACGCCGTTTTTCAGGCATAGGTCCCCCAGCCGCCGCAGCTCCTCCTCGCTCCATACCCGGCCCACCGGGTTATGGGGGGAGCACAGGATGAGCGCCGTGACCTCCGGCCGGGCCAGCTTCTCCGCCAGGTCGTCAAAATCTATCTCATAACGACCGTTTTCCAACAGCAGGGGACTTTCCACCAGGGCGCGGCCGTTGTCCCGCGCCACCCGGAAAAAGGGCGGGTACACCGGGGGCTGGATGACGATGCCGTCCCCGGGCTTGGTCAGCGCCCGGACGGCGGCGCCCAACCCCTGGACCACCCCGTTGACTTGGACCACCCACTCCCGGCGCACCTCCCAGCCGTGGCGGGAGGCCATCCAGCCGTGGAGGGCGTTGAAATAGCGGTCCCCCCAGCCGGTGTAGCCCCACAGGCCCGAGCGGGCGGTGTCCTCCAGGGCCTTGATGATGGCGGGAGGCGAGGTGAACTCCATGTCTGCCACCGACAGGGGCACGATATCGGGACTGAGGCCCGGCCTCATGAGGTCCCACTTTTCCGCCTCCATGTTTACCCGGGGGGCGACGGGCCGGTCAAATTGACATTCCATGCGCGCGGCTCCTTTTGTCGTGATCCAGGGCCGGCCTGAGCGGTGCTCAAGGGGCGCCTGTTGGCAGAGGCGCTTCCCCCGGAAGGGGGAAAACGCAGACTTGCTCATTATATCACCCCAGCGCGCCCGGCGCAACGGGGGAGAGAGACTTTTGCTGTCATTTTCCAATAGGCGTCAACTATTTGGAGCCCGGAAGGGGGGCAAAAGGGGGAGAGGGCCCCGCCGCCGGGCCATATCCCGTCGAAAAGGAAGAAAAAGGCAAGAAATTTTTGGAAATTACCTTGACACCGGGGAGAACCAGGCGTATACTGAGAGTAAAGGGACCTCCTGACAGCGCCGCGGGCGCATTTGTCCAGAGGCCCCGAAGAAAGAGAACGCGGTTATATTTGACTTTTGAATGGACGTCCAGGCCCCGTGTACCACCCGATATGGCGGCAGCTCGCCGCCCAGGCAGGAGAGCACGGCGGCAGGGGCGTTTTTTCAAAAGCGCCGGCCCGGGCCTGGGGCGCGGAGTTGAGAGGAGAAAGAGCATGAAAAGCGCGTTGCTTCGGCTCAGAGAGAGCCGGGACGCCATGAGCGCCACGGAGCGGGCCGTCTCCGACTACCTGCTCAGCCACCAGGGGGAGGCCATGGGGCTGTCCATCCACCAGCTGGCGGAAAAGACCTTCGCCTCTCCGTCCACCGTCATCCGGATGTGCCAGCGCATTGGCTTCGCGGGCTATAAGGAGTTCCGCCAGGCGGTGACCTGCGAGGTGGCGGTGCTCCGGATGAGCCAGGAGCAGGAGCGCCGGGAGATCACCCGCTCCGACAGCCTGGACGACATCGTGGACAAGGTGACGGGCAGGAATATCCTGTCCCTGGAGGACAGCAAAAACTACCTCGACACCGACACCCTCCAGCACTGTGTGGACCTGGTGCGGGAGGCCAAGACGGTGCTGCTGTTCGGCCTGGGGGCCTCCCTGTACGCCGTGCGGGACCTGAATTTGAAGCTGCTGCGGATGAACAAGCCCTGCGTGGTCAACGACGATGGGCGCGCCCAGCTGCTTCAGGCCAAAAACGCCAGCCAGGACGATCTGGCCATCGTGCTGTCCCGCTCCGGGGAGACGGCGGAGGTCATCGAGTGCATGAAGGCCCTGCGGGAGCGGGATGTCCCCATCGTGACCATCACCCGCCGGGGGGAGTCCAGAGCGGCGGCGCTGTCGGACTACCGGCTGTACACCTCCGACGGCGACTCCTCCCCGGAGGGGGAGGAGATGTCCTCCTGCATCTCCCAGCTGAACATCATCGACATTTTGTTCACCGCCTACGCCAACGGGGAGTATGGGTACTGCCTGGGACCGCTGTCCAGGTCCCACGAGCTGGGAAGCGCCTGACAGTGGCGCGAAATGGTAAAAAGTCCGGAGGCCCGCCGGGGCGTCCGGGCTTTTTTTGCTTGCAAGGCGGCGAATTTCCCTGTATACTAATGGTAATTTCAAAACCGGGAGAGACATCAATGGAAATCAAACATGTACTGTTCGACCTGGACGGCACCCTGCTGCCCATGGATATGGGGGAGTTCACCGCGGGCTATTTCGGCCTGCTGACCCAGAAGCTGGCCCCCCGGGGCTACGACCCCAAAGGGCTCATCGACGCGGTCTGGTCAGGCACCGCCGCCATGGTGAAAAACGACGGCAGGCGCACCAACGAGGAGGTGTTCTGGGCCAGGTTCGCCCAGATTTTCGGGGAGGAATCCCTGAAGGATATGCCTCTTTTTGAGGAGTTCTACGGCAATGAGTTCCAGCAGGCCAAGAAATTCTGCGGCTTCAACCCCAAGGCTGCCCAGGCGGTGCGCCGCATCAAGGAATCAGGCCGCCGGGTGGCGCTGGCCACCAACCCCATCTTTCCGGCGGTGGCCACGCGCAGCCGCCTGTCCTGGGTGGGGCTGGAGAGCGCCGACTTCGAGCTGGTCACCACCTATGAGAACAGCCGGTTTTGCAAGCCCAATGTGGACTACTACCGGGAGGTACTGGACAAGCTGGGCATGCGGGGGTCGGACTGCCTCATGGTGGGCAACGACATGACGGAGGACACGGCGGCGGCACAGCTGGGGATGGGGGTGTTCCTCATCACCGACTGCCTCATCAACAAGGAGGGGCGGGATGTGAACGACTGGCCCCACGGCGGCTTTGACGAGCTAATCCGCTTCGTGTGCGGATGACCTGACGAGGGAGGAGGCGCCCGGCCATGAAGGATGATTTTTCCTTCTCAGTATTCCCCAATGAGAATTTTCTGGACCTGCGGCTGTTCCAGTTCGGCTGGGAGCAGTGCGCCCCGCTCCACTCCTTCGGCCCCTTCGTGCGCAACCATTTCCTGTTCCACTATGTCATCTCCGGCAGGGGCTTTCTGGACGCCGACGACGCCCAGGGCGTCACCCGGAGGTATGATCTGAGGGCGGGCCAGGGCTTCCTCATCTGCCCGGGGCTGGTGAACACCTACTGTGCCGACCAGCACGATCCCTGGAAGTACGTCTGGCTGGAGTTTGACGGGCTGCGGGCGGCCCAGTACCTCGACGCCGCCGGGCTGAGCGCCGCCCAGCCCATCTACTGTGCCAAAACCGCCGCCATGGCCCAGGGGGTGGAGGAGTCCATGCTGTATATCGCGGACCACGCCAAGGCGTCCACCCTGAACCTCATCGGCCACCTGTGCCTGTTCCTGGACGCGCTGATCCAGTCCTCCGTCACCGGCCAGGAGGTGGGTGGGACCCGGCTCCAGGACTTCTACATCCAGGAGGCGGTGGTCTTTATGGAACACAACTACCAGCGGGAGCTGACGGTGGAAGAGGTGGCGGACGCCTGCAAGCTCAACCGCAGCTATTTCAGCAAGCTGTTCAAGGAGAGCATGGGCTGCCCGCCCCAGGAGTTTTTGATCCGGCTGCGGCTGTCCAAGGCAGCGGACCAGATGAAGAACACCAAGGCCCCCATCGGAGAGATCGCGGCGGCCTGCGGCTATCCCAACCAGCTCCACTTTTCCCGGGCGTTCAAAAAGCGGTACGGCGCCTCCCCCCGGGAGTGGCGCGTCCAAAATAAGGGCCGGTCACCTCAGTGACCGGCCCTTGCCGGTGTCATTGCGCGTTCAGGTAGAGCTGGAGAGATTGGTAGTCCCCCGAGGGCATGGGCAGGGGCCAGCCCGCCTCCATCAGCACGTCGCCGGGCCAGAGCCCTTCCCCGTTCACCTGGTACTGGGCCTCCGGGTCCAGCCCCTTCAGGCGGAGGGCGCGGAAGGGGGCGGCGGCGTGGTTGGAGTGGGACACCAGGGACACCAGGGACTCCCGGCGGTCGGAGGATACCTGCTGCCAGGCGGTGAAGGGGTCGGCAAAGGGGTCGCTGAGCCGGTAGTAGTCCCCCCGCTGGATCAGGTCGTAGTGCTCCTTGAAGAAGGCCACCTGTTTTTTGATGGTCTCCTTTTCCTCCTGAGTGGTGTGGTTCAGGTCCATCTCATAGCCGAAGGTGCCCGCCATGGCCACCACCCCCCGGGTCTCCATGGGGACGGAGCGCCCGGTCTGCTGGTTGGGGACGGCGGAGACATGGGCGCCCATGGCGGAGATGGGGTAGGCGAAGGAGGTGCCGTACTGGATGCGCAGGCGGTCGATGGCGTCGGTGTTGTCGCTGCACCAGATCTGGGGCGTGTAGTAGAGCATGCCCGCGTCAAACCGCCCCCCGCCTCCGCAGCAGCCCTCAATGAGAATGTGGGGGAAGTCCCGGCGCATCCGCTCCAGGATGTCGTACACCCCCAGCACAAAGCGGTGGAACAGCTCCCCCTGGCGGCCCGCCGGCAGGGCGGAGGACCACACGTCGGTGAGGCTGCGGTTCATATCCCACTTCACATAGGCGATATCGGCGCTGCCCAGCACCTGGCGTATGGCGCCGTATACGTGGTCCCGGACCTCCTTGCGGGAGAAGTCCAGCACCAGCTGGCTCCGGCCCCGGGCGAAGGGGCGCTGGGGGGCCCCCAGGGCCCAGTCCGGGTGGGCCCGGTAGAGGTCGCTGTCCTCGCTGACCATCTCCGGCTCAATCCAGATGCCGAAGGACATGCCCAGCTCTTTGATGCGGGGCACCAGGGCCTCCAGCCCCCCGGGGAGCTTTTTCTCATTGACGGACCAGTCCCCCAATCCGCTGCGGTCGCTGTCCCGGACGCCAAACCACCCGTCGTCCATGACAAACAGCTCGATGCCCAGGGGGGCGGCGGCCTGGGCGATGCTCACCAGCTTGGAGCCGTCGAAGTGAAACTCGGTGGCCTCCCAGTTGTTGATGAGCACCGGGCGGCGCCCGCCCTGGTACGGGTCGTGGATCATGTTTTCCCGGATGGCCCGGTGGAGCTGGCGGCTCATCTGTCCAAAACCGCTGGGGGAGCACACCAGCGCCGCCTCGGGGGCGGTGAAGGAGGCCCCGGGCTCCAGGGTGTAGCAGAAGTGATAGGGGTTGAGCCCCAGCAGCAGGCGGTTGTTCTCCAGCTGGGTACGCTCCGCCGCGGCCAGGAAGTTGCCGCTGTACACCAGCATGGCGCCGTAGCAGACGCCGTGGTCCTCGCCGGCGTCGCGTTCGCACAGGATGACGAAGGGGTTGTGGTGGTGGCTGGAGGTGCCCCGGACGCTCTCCACGCTCTGGACGCCGGGGCGCAGGGGAGCCCGGTCCAGATTGCGCTCCTGGGCGTGGCAGCCGTTGAAAGTGATGAAATCCATGTCCCCCCGCTGAAAATCCAGGCACAGGGAGGCACACCGGCACAGCCTGACGGTCTCCATCCCCTGGTTTACCACCCGGACAGCCCGGGTGATGAGGTCGTGTTCCTCCACGACCCCGTAGTACAGCTCCACTGACATTTGGGCGGCGGCGTCCTCCAGGAATACCACCAGCGTCTCCCACTCATCCCCGCCCCAGAAGGCGGGCAGGCCGGGCAGGGCATATTTGCCTCGTTTCAGCTCACAGCCCACGTACCGCAGGTCGGCCAGGCGGCTGCCGTCCGACCGCTCAAACTCAATGGAGGGCAGGCGGAAGTCCCCTACCCCGCAGGTGGAGTACTCCTGGGGCAGGGTGTCCAGGGAGTAGGTCCGGTCATCCCCCGCCTCGCTGGGGTTGGGGGAAAAGCCCCGGTCGGCGTACTGGATGAGCCGGGACAGGTCCCCGCCCCGGAGCCTGGGGCCGTAGTAGGTGTGGAGCAGCACCCGGTTGGCGTCCGCCTTCATCTGATAGGTGGTGTTCCGGGTGTGCAGGGTGAAAACCTTGTTTTCCTGATCGAGTACGATCATAGGGATACCCCCCTGGATTAAAGTAGTTCGCTGTGATTGTACGGGATTTCCCGCCGGGAGACAAGAGGGAGCGCGAAAAAAATGACACAAATCCGCGCCCGTTCCCCCGGGGAAAATTGGTCAGAGGAACAGCCCCGGCGGGACGCAAAGGCCGCCGGGGCTGTTCCGGAGGAAGAGGAGAGGCGGGCTTATTTTCCGCCGGTGGAGGCGATGCCCTCGATGAACTGCTTTTGGAAGATGAGGTACAGGATGACCATGGGCAGCATGGCCAGCAGGGAGCCGGCCATCAGCACCGGGAAGTTGGTGGAGAACTGGCCCCGCAGGGTGGCCAGGCCCGAGCTGAGGGTCATCATGTTCAAATCGGAGTTGACCACCAGGGGCCACATCAGATCGGAGTAGGCGAACACGGCGGTGAAGATGGTCAGGGCGGCCACGGAGGTGCCCGTCAGGGGGAACATGACCTTATAGAAGGTCTGCCACTGGTTGCAGCCGTCCAGGTAGGCGGCCTCGCCGATCTCCTTGGGGATGCCCATATAGGTCTGGCGCAGGAAGAACACGCCGAAGGCGCTGACCAGGCCGGGGAACACCAGGGCGAAGATGGTGTTTGCCAGCCCCATTTTGGCCACCATCTGATACTGGGGGATGATGAAGATCTGGCTGGGCAGGGACATCTGCACCAGCACGATGCCGAACAGCAGCCCCTTGCCCTTGAACTCCAGCTTGGCGAAGGCGTAGCCCGCCATGGAGCTGAACAGCACCGCGCAGACCACCCGGATGAGGATCATCAGGCCCGTGTTGATATACAGGTTTACGAAGGGCAGGCTCTTGACGGCCTCCACGAAGTTGTCCAGCATCAGGCGCTCGGGCAGGATGGTCACCGGGATGTTGTTGCTCTCCGGGACAGTTTTGGAGCTGGTGAGGATCATCCACACGAAGGGCAGGATCATGATGAGCGCGCCCAGGATCAGGAACACATAGGTGAGGACGGTATTCAGGGTCTTGGAGGATTCCATAGAACTGCGTTTCATCTTGTCAGCCCTCCCTTAAACATCGTAGTTGACCCACTTCTTCTGGCCGTAGAACTGGATGACGGTGACCAGGCCGATGAGCAGGACGGTCCAGATGACGATGGCCGAGCCCATGCCGCGGCTGCCCGCCACAAAGGATTCCCGGTAGAACAGGTACATCAGGCTCTGCACGCTGGTGACGGCGGGGTTGGTCTCCTCCACCATCATGTAAATGAGGTCGTACACCTTGACCGAGGCCATCAGGCGCATAATCATGACCACGAACAGGGTGGGGGACACCATGGGCAGGGTGATGGTGAAAAACTGCTTCACCTTGCCCGCGCCGTCGATGCTGTTGGCCTCGTAGAGGGTCTTGGGGATGTTCTGGAGCCCCGCCAGCAGCAGCACCGCGTCATAGCCGATGTTGCTCCAGATGGCCACGATGGCGCAGGATATCATGACCACATTGGGGTCGGTGATCCACTTGATGTTGGTGCCGAACAGCTGGTTGAGGATGCCGTAGTCGGCGTTGAAGATCCAGCGCCACACCATGGTGACGGCGGCGGGGGCGCACACCATGGGCAGGAAGAAGATGGTGCGGAAGCCCCCCTTGAATTTAATCTTGGCGTTGAGGAGCATGGCCACCAGCAGGGACAGGAACAGCCCCACGGGGACGGTGAGGATGCAGAACAGGATGGTGTTCCAGGTGGCCTTCCAGAACTCGGGGGTCTGGAACATCTCCGCGTAGTTGGCCAGGCCCACGAACTTGTAGTGGCCGAAGCCCAGGTGCTCGCAGAAGCTGGTGTAGATGGTCTGGATAAAGGGCCAGATGTTGAGCACCAGAAGGCCGATGATGGTGGGGGCCACCATGAGATAGGCCCAGTTTTGCTCCCGGCGGGCCGCCGGGGACAGCTTGTTCTTTTTCACGCTTGACCCTCCTCTCAGTCGCCCGCCAGCTTTTTGGCGGTCTCGGTGTCCACGATCTGCTGCATGTTGGCAAGGGCGGTATCCAGGCTCTGCTGACCGGCGTACACCTTATTCAGCTCATCCAGCACGGGGCTCTTCCACTTGGGCTTGGCGGAGTTGTTCACGTTCTGCACGCCGTACTCAAACTGGTCCATGACCATCTCCACGTTGATGTCGTAGCCCGCCTTGTCAAAGGCGTCGAAGTAGGGCTGCTCGGTGCCGTTGTAGGCGGAGATGGCCGCGCCGTAGGAGCTGGCCAGCAGCTGGGCCTCCTCGGTGCCGAAGAACTTGATCACGTCCAGAGCGAGGTCCCTGGTCTTGCCGTGGGCGGCGGTGGAGTAGCACAGACCGTTGGAAATGGTGGCCCGGCCGTCGCCGCTGACGGGGTCGGGGCACTTGGGCATGGGGGCGATGTCCCACTTGCCCTGCATGTTGGGGAAGCTGACGCACTTGTTCATCAGCTCCCAGTTGCCCTCAATGTACATGGCGCCGATGCCGGAGAAGAAGGCGGTGCCGGGGGCGTTCTCGGCAAAATAGGCCTGCTTGGGGCACCAGTCGTAGTCCTGGAGGCCCACATAGAACTCCATGCCCTTTTTGGTGCCGGGCTGGTCAAAGCCCGCCTTGGTGAAGTCCTCGTTGAGAATGTAGCCGCCGGCCTGGTACACAAAGCTCCAATAGCCCATCTGGTCGTCGTTGTAGGCCATATAGCCGTAATTGCCCGTCTTGTCGTAGATGGCCTGGGAGGCGCTGACCAGGTCGTCCCAGGTCCAATTTTCGTCGGGGTAGGCCACCCCGGCGGCGTCAAACATCTCCTTGTTGTAGACCAGGAAGATGTTGTCCTTGTCCTTGGGGACGCCGTACATCCGGCCGTCGGTGCCCTGGGCGTTGCCGATGGAGATGTCGGAAAAATGGTTTTCGTAGTAGTTGGGCTCCACGTCGTCGTACAGCTCGGTGACATCCGCCAGCATACCGAAGTCGGAATAATACAAAATCTGGTTGGTGTGCATCCAGAAGATGTCCGGCATGGTGTTGGACTCGGCGGCGGCCTCCATCTTGGTCCAGTACTCGTTCCAGTTGGTGACCTGCACCTCGATGACCACGTCGGGGTGCTGGGCGGTGTAGGCGTCGCAGATCGCCTGCATGCTCTCCCGCTGGGCCACGTCCCAGATCTGGAACTTCAGGTGGGTCTTGCCGTCCGCCGCGCCGCACCCAAACAGGGACAGCAGCAGCGCCATGGTCAAGACCAGCGCTGCGATGCGGGGGATCTTTTTCATAAACACCACTCCTCTGCTTCGTTTCTCCTCGCTGCCGCCCGGGGACAGCGTTTGTACTGTGATGATACCGCGTTTGGCCCGGCGCTGTAAATGGACGGCAGATTCAAAAATATGCCCGGATGTTGTACGGGACGCTTTATGTGCATATCACACCACATTTGGGTATATCGTAGCAAATTTCGTCTGATATAACGAAAATTATTTCGCTATTTTGTATAAAATAACGGAAAATGGAGGGGTCGGCATTGATTTACCAGCATCTGTTATTTCTTGTACTTTTTTGAAATATGAGCGAATGTGAACTGGAAAACGCAGCCTGTGCCCGGGCGGAAAATTTTTTGGAGCCGGGGGGCAATATCCGCCGGAGAATTTTGTCTTATGGGGTGAGGGCCTTCACAGAAGAACGCGGGGAGGATGGACATGGACGACGGACAGATCGTGGAGCTGTACTGGCGGCGGGACGAGGCGGCCATCCGCGAGACGGAGGAAAAATACGGCGCTCTGTGCCGCGGCATCGCGCAAAGCATCCTGAAATCAGCGCAGGACGCGGAGGAGTGCGCCAGCGACGCCCTGCTCCAGGCGTGGAACGCCATCCCGCCCCAGCGGCCCCAACGGCTGGGGGCCTGGCTGGGGCGGGTGACCCGCAACCTGGCGCTGAACGCCTGGCGGCGGGACCGGGCCCAGAAGCGGCAGGGGGGAATGGCGGCCCTGCTGGACGAGCTGGCGGAGTGTATCCCCGGCCCGGTGACGGTGGAGCGGGAGCTGGAGGGCAAGGCGCTGTCGGCGGCCATTGACGGCTGGCTGCGCACTCTGCCCCAGGGGGATCGGGTGCTGTTCGTGCGCCGGTACTGGTATGGCGTCCCCCTCCAGGAGCTGGCGCGGGAGCGGGGAGAGGACCCGGCAAGGCTGGCCCAGCGGATGCTCCGCCTACGGAAGAGGCTGAAAAAGGCATTGGAAAAGGAGGGCTATCTGTGAACAAGGAGGAAAAGGCGTTAAAACTGTTCCAGGGCGTCACCGATGTGGGGGACGACCTCATCGAGGAGGCGGGGATGGTCCAGAGGCAAAAACGCAAAAAAACCGCCCTTTGGCGGTGGGGGCTGGCGGCGGCCTGCCTGTGCCTGGTGCTGGCGGGGACGGCGGGAGCGGGGGCGTACCAGGCCCGGGTGCCCCACCTGGAGCCCAACATCGACGGAAAGGGGCGGTTTGACGGCTATGCGGTCACGGGCAAATTGACCACCTACCCCATGAGCCGGTTTGGCGACGCCTTCCGGGAAGCGGAGAAAGAGAATCCGAAGGGCCGCGTGGACAAGGAATTTTCCACCTTTGACGAGGTGCGGGCCTACCTGGGGGAAAACATCCCCTGCACATGGGCCCAGGACTGGGAGGGTGGCTACACCGTGATGATCTACCATGATGAGGAGCAAAACGTCTGGGGCAGCGACGTGATGGGCAGGTCCCCCGACGGCCGCGCCGAGATCTGGCTGCGGATCTTGACGGAGCACTGGGGCCAGGACCCGGAGAAGGTGGGCCCCCTGTACGGGGGCGGCCCCGACGCCGTGATGGAGCGGCTGGACAGCTATCAGATGCCCAACGGCTGTGTGGCGGAGTCCTTCACCATCGACTGGACGGCGGTGGAGGGTGAGGAGTTCAGCACCTGCATCAGCTTCTTCATCAAGGACGGGAACCTCTACGAGGTCAGCGTGTATGGGGAGCTGGCCGACCCCGCCCGCCTCTGGCCGGAGGTCCAGGCGATCCTAGACAGCTTCCAGTGACAAAAAGAGCACGTGCCGCGTAAAGCGGTACGTGCTCTTTTTCGCTTAAAATTCCGCGCTGCCCGCGGTGCGGGGATGCGGCCTACGTCCTGCAATGATGAAACCCCGTTCCCCGCCGCAGGCGGGGAACGACATCAAAACTCCGCGCTGCCCGCGGTACGGGGGTGGAGCTCCACGTCCCGGATGTTGCCGATGCCCGTCAGGTACATCACCATCCGCTCGAAGCCCAGGCCGAACCCGGCGTGACGGCAGGAGCCGTAGCGCCGCAGGTCCAGATACCACCAGTAATCCTCGGGGTTGAGGCCAAGCTCGCCCATCCGCTTTTCCAGCACGTCGATGCGCTCCTCGCGCTGGGAGCCGCCGATGATCTCCCCGATGCCGGGCACCAGGCAGTCGGCGGCGGCCACGGTCTTTCCGTCGTCGTTGAGACGCATATAGAACGCCTTGATATCCCGGGGGTAGTCGGTGACGAACACCGGCTTTTTGTACACCTGCTCGGTGAGATACCGCTCGTGCTCGGTCTGGAGGTCGCAGCCCCACTCCACCTTGTAGTCGAATTTGTCGTTGTTCTTCTTGAGAATCTCGACGGCGTCGGTGTAGCTCACCCGGGCGAAGTCAGAGGAGGCCACGTGCTTGAGCCGCTCCACCAGCCCCTTGTCCACGAAGGAGTTGAAGAAGGCCATCTCGTCGGGGCACTTGTCCATCACGGTGTTGATGATGTGCTTGATCATGGCCTCGGCCACGTCCATGTCGTCGCTCAGGTCGGCGAAGGCCATCTCCGGCTCGATCATCCAGAACTCGGCGGCGTGGCGCGGCGTGTTGGAGTTCTCCGCCCGGAAGGTGGGGCCGAAGGTGTATACGCTGCCGAAGGCCATGGCGAAGTTCTCCGCGTTGAGCTGGCCGGACACGGTGAGGTTGGCCCGCTTGCCGAAGAAATCCTTCGACCAGTCCACGCCGCCGTCCTCCAAGCGGGGCGGGTTGTTCACGTCCAGGGTGGTCACCTGGAACATCTCCCCCGCGCCCTCGCAGTCGGAGGCGGTGATGATGGGAGTGTGGACATAGACGAAGCCCCGGTCCTGGAAGAAGCAGTGGATGGCGTGGGCGGCCACGGAGCGCACCCGGAAGGCGGCGGAGAACAGGTTGGTCCGGGGGCGCAGGTGCTGGATGGTGCGCAGGTACTCCACGCCGTGGCGCTTTTTTTGCAGGGGGTAGTCGGGGGAGGACACGCCCTCCACCGCGATGGAGGCGGCCTTCACCTCCAGGGGCTGTTTGGCCTCCGGCGTGAGCACCACCGTGCCGGTGACGATGAGGGCGGTGCCCACGTTCTGCCCGGCGATATCTTTATAGTTGTCCAGCGTATTGGCGTCCATGACCACCTGGAGGTTTTTGAAGCAGGAGCCGTCGTTGAGCTCGATGAAGCCGAAGGTTTTCATGTCCCGGATGGTGCGGGCCCAGCCCATGACGGTGACGGTCTGGCCGTTGAGGCGCTCCCCGTCGGCAAAGACAGAGGCGATGGTGATGCGTTCCATATGCGTTCCCCTCAATTCCTATTGTTCTGATCGTCCCGGTCCCGCGGGGACGGGGACAAAATCTTTGCACTAGTATACCATTTTTTCAGCCGTTTGCAAGAGGAAGGTGAAAAAACCTTAGCCCTTCGTTGAGCGGGACAGCTCCAGGGCCGCCACGTCCCCCACCACGATCACCGCCGGGGGCAGTACCCCGGCGGCCCGGGTTTTGGCGGCAATATCCGCCAGAGTCCCCCGGACTGTAGCGGGGTGCGGGGCGTTCCCGCCGGACACCACGGCGGCTGGGGTGTCCGGGGCTTTGCCCGCCTCCACCAGACGCCGGGCGATGATCTCCAGCCGGGACAGGCCCATGAGCAGCACCAGCGTCCCCGGCAGGCGGGCCAGGTCGTCGAAATGGTCGGGCAGGCCGTCGGGTGTGTCCGCCGTGTGGGCGGTGACCACATGGAAGCTTTGGCTCACCCCCCGGTGGGTGACGGGAATGCCCGCCAGGGCGGGGATGGCCACGGCGGAGGTGACCCCGGGCACCACCTCAAAGGGCACTCCCGCCGCTTGCAGGGCCAGGGCCTCCTCACCGCCCCGGCCGAACACAAAGGGGTCGCCGCCCTTGAGCCGCGCCACGTCTTTTCCCGCCCGGGCCAGCTCCACCAGCTTGGCGCAGATGGCCTCCTGGGAGGCGGAGTGCCGCCCCTCCCGCTTGCCCATGTAGACGCGGTCCGCATCTGTCGGGACCTGCTCCAGCAGCTCCGGGGCGATGAGGTCGTCGTACACCACGGCGCCGCAGCGCTGTAGGAGCCTCAGACCCCGCACGGTGATCAGGTCGGCTTGGCCGCACCCCGCCCCCACCAGATAGACGGTCCCTAGAACAGCGCTCATGGCAATTCCTCCTTTAGCCCGCCCAGCAGGCCGTCCAGCAACTCGTTGCTCAGCGGCCAGCCCTTCTCCAGGCAGGTGTCAAACAGGATGGAAAACACCGCCGCCCGTGCCATCCCATCGGGGACAGTCGCCTTGACTGTCTCCCGCAGGCCGTCCAGATAGGCCAGCAGCTCCCCGGCGTCCTGGGGGATGAGGCGGTCGATCTCCCGCTTCCAGTACACCGCCCCGCTGGGGCTGGCCCCACCGGTGGAGATGCCGATGGACAGCGGCCCCCGCTTCACCAGCGCCGGAAACAGGAAGGTGCACTTCTCCCGGTCGTCCACCACGTTGACAGGGATGCGCTTTTCCCGGCACAGAGCGGCGATTTCTGAATTCAGGCCGTTATCATTTGTGGCGGAAATAACAAATAGTTTTCCATCCGCCATGGAGGGGTCGAAGGGTCCCCGCACCAGGGTCAGGCCGGGGATGGCCTCAATCTCTGGGAGAAAAGTCTTGGCGCACACCGTCAGCCGGGGCTCGTAGGGGAGCAGCTTCTCAATCTTCCGCAGGGCCACCCGCCCGCCGCCCACGATCAGGCCGTCGCCGGCGGAGACATCCATAAAAAATGGAAACCAGGCCATACCGTCCCTCCTAACCATAATAGTACTGCCAGCCGGACTCGGTCTCCACCCGGCGCAGGGCCACGCCAAACACCTGGTCAAGCTTCCCGGAGGCGTAGACCTCCTCCACCGTGCCATATGCGGCCAGCCGCCCCTCGGACAGCAGGGCCGCGTCGTCCGCCCCCCGCAGGGCCAGGGGCAGGTCGTGGAGCACCAGCACCACCGCCCGGCCCTCCTCCGCCAGGCGGCGGGCCGCCGCCATCACCTCCAGCTGATGGCCCACGTCCAGAAAGGTGGTGGGCTCGTCCATGAGCAGGGTGGGGGCTTCCTGGGCCAGGGCCATGGCCAGATAGACCTTCTGCCGCTGGCCCCCGCTCAGCTCCCCCATGGGCCGGCGGGCCACGTCGGCGGCGTCTGCCCAGTCCAAGGCCCGGTCCGCCGCCTCATAGTCCCGCCGGGTGTACCGCCGGGGGTAGGACAGGTGGGGGAAGCGCCCGTGGAGCACCATTTTGTAGGCGGTGATGTTGGGGGTGGAGCGGGTCTGGGAGAGATAGGCGGCCTTCAGCGCCCGCTCCCGGGGGGAGAGAGTCTCCAGCGGGACCCCGTCCATCAGCACCTGGCCGCCGCTTTTGGGGTTCAGCCCCAGGGCGGTGCGCAGCAGGGTGCTCTTCCCGCAGCCGTTGGGGCCCAGCAGGGCCAGCACCCGGCCCGGGGCAAAGGCCAGGGACACGCCGTGGATGACCTCCCGCCCGCCGTATCCGGCGGACAGGTCTTGCAGCTCGATCACGGGGTCCGCCCTCCCCTCTGCCGCAGGAGCAGCCAGATGAAGAAGGGCCCCCCCGCCAGGCTGAGCACGATGCCCACGGGCAGCTCGTAGGGGGCGAAGAGCAGCCGGGCCAGCAGATCGCAAACGGTGAGGCAGGCCGCGCCCCCCAGGGCGCACCCCGCCAATAGGGGAAGGCTGTCCTCACCGATGAGGCGGCGCATGATGTGGGGCACGATGAGGCCCACAAAGCCGATGAGGCCGGAGAAGCTGACGGCGGCCCCGGCCAGGGCGGCGGCCAGGGCCAGCAGGGCCAGCCGCAGGGGCTTGGTCCGCACTCCCAGGCTCTGGGCGGTGTCCGCCCCCAGCATGAGCACGTCCAGCTCTCCCGCCAGGGAGAGGACCAGGACGAGCGCCGCCAGCACCACCCAGAGGGCGGGGATGATCCGGGTCATGGACAGATTGCCCAGCCCGCCGATGCGGAAGTCGGAGTAGCCCGTCAGAGCGTCGGGCACAAAGGTGACCACCGCGTCGGTGGCGGCGCTGAACATGCCGGACACCGCCACCCCCGCCAGCACCAGGGTGAGCTTGGAGGCCCCGGTCCTCTCCGCGATGAACAGCACCAGCAGCACCGCCGCCAGCGCCCCGGCAAAGGCGGCGGCGGGGACGGCGGCGGCCGAGGCCGGGGCCAGCGCCCCGCACAGCGCGGCCCCCAGCCCCGCCCCGGAGCTGACGCCGATGATGTTGGGGGCGGCCAGGGGGTTGCCTAACACGCTTTGGATCACCGCGCCGGACACCGCCAGGGCGGACCCCGCCAGCAGGCACCCGCAGGTCCGGGGCAGGCGGGCGTAGCGGACGATCTGGGCGGCGGTGTCCTGGCTCTCGCCCAGGAGGGCGGGGAGGATGTCCCGGGGGGAGACCGCCGCCGCCCCCAGGCACATGCTCAGCAGGGCGGACAGCAGGACCAGAGCGCCCAGCCCCGCCAGCACAGGGGCCTTACCGGGCCGGATAGAGGATATCCGCCAGCTTTTCATAGGCTTCCCCCCAGCGCGCGTTGGGCTTTACATTATACAGGGTGTGGTCCAGGACGTGGAAGCGGCCCTCCTTGACCGCCCGGAGGGTGGCCCAGGCGGGGTTGGACAGCAGGGTGGACTCCAGGACGCCCTGGGCCTTGTCCTTGTCCGTGCCCTGGAGGACGGCGAAGATATAGTCCGGGTCGGCGGTGATGATACCCTCCATGCTCAGGTTTTCCAGCACGGCGCCGTCCCCGTCGGCCACGTTGACGCAGCCCAGGGCGGCCAGCATCTCCCCCAGCACGCTGCCCTGGCTGTTTTTCACCTTCACCGATGAGCCGGAGGCGCGGACATACAGCACCCTGGGGGCGGAGCCGTCCTGCCGGGCCACGGCCCGCTCCACCCGCTCCTTCACCTGGACGCCGTAGGTCTGGTAGTTCTCAGGATGCCCGGTGAGCCGGGCGCAGATGTCCAGCATCCGCAGATAGTCCTCAAAGCTGTCCACCTCGAAATAGGCGGCGGGGATGCCCGCGTCCTCGAAGGTGCCCAGCAGCTCCACATCGGCGGCGGTGTTGACACTGGCCAGGATGAAGTCGGGCTCGGCGGCCAGCAGAGCCTCCAGGCTGGGCTCCTTCACCGAGCCCAGGTCGGCCACTGAGTCGTCCAGCCCCAGCTCGAAGTTAGTCCAGGCGTCCCCGGCGGCCGCCGCCAGCGAGTCCCTTCCCCCGGCCAGGCACCAGATGTCGGCGAAGCTGCCGATGAGGGCGGCGGCACGCTGGGGGCGGGGGATGGTCAGCTCCCGCCCCAGGTCGTCGGTGAAGGACACGGCCTCCGGGGCCTTGGCGGAGGGAGCGGCGGAGGGCTGGGCTTGGCTGGGGCTGGGGGCGGGGGGCTGGGAGGGTTGAGCGGGGGCCCCGGCGCAGCCGGACAGCAGCAGGGCCAGGAAAAGGACGGCGGTACAGATTTGTCTCATGTGGTAAGACCCCTTTTTGTAAAGGATAGACGGCGCCCCGCCCGCTTGAGGCGAGGCTGGGGAGGGCATTGACAGCGGGGGGAAATGCGGGTATGATAGGGGAAAAGCGGGCCCTGGCCGATCACAAGCTCGCGATATGGAAGAAAGGGAGGCGCGGCATATGACACAGAAAACCTTTGACGTCACCGCTCTGGGCGAGCTGCTTGTGGATTTCACGCAGAATGGGCACAGCGACCAGGGCAACACCCTCTTTGAGGCAAACCCGGGAGGAGCGCCCTGCAATGTGCTGGCCATGCTCCAAAAGCTGGGCCGGTCCTGCGCCTTTGTGGGCAAGGTGGGGGACGACATGTTCGGCCGCCTGCTCCGGGACGTGGCGGCGGACACGGGCATCTGCATGGACCACCTGGTCTTTGACCGGGACGCCCGTACCACCCTGGCCTTTGTCCAGACCTTCCCCAACGGAGACCGGGACTTCTCCTTCTACCGCAACCCGGGCGCGGATATGATGCTCACCGAGGCCGAGCTGCCCCTGGACGTCATCGCCGGCAGCCGGATCTTCCACTTCGGCACCCTGTCCATGACCCACGAGGGGGTGCGCGGGGCCACCATCAAGGCCATCGACTGCGCCAAACAGGGGGGCGCGCTGCTCTCCTTTGACCCCAACCTCCGCCCGCCCCTGTGGGGCAGCCTGGACCAGGCCAGGGCGGAGATCGAATACGGCCTGGCCCAGTGCCACATTTTGAAGATCGCGGACAACGAGCTGGAGTTCATGACCGGAGAGACGGACTTCGACCGGGGCGCGGCCATCCTGCGGAAAAAGTACCCCAACATCCGGCTGTTCAACGTCACCGCCGGGGCGGAGGGGAGCTACTCCTACTATGAGGACCAGCGGGTGTTCGTCCCCGCCTGCAAGCTGGGGGGCACCATCGAGACCACCGGGGCGGGGGACACCTTCTGCGCCTGTGTGCTGAACTTCGTGCTGGAGCGGGGGCTGGACGGGCTGAGCCGGGAGGACCTGACCGGGATGCTTCGGTTCGCCAACACGGCGGCCTATCTGGTCACCACCCGGAAGGGGGCCATCCGCTCCATGCCTGAGCGGGCGGAGGTGGAGGCCCTGCTGGGCTGAAGGAAATAGGAAAAAGGCCGGCGCTGGGCGTGTCCCAGCGCCGGCCGCTTCGCTGCCGCCCGCGCCGTCAGAACAGCTGCTCCCGTCGGATGGAGGCGTCCACCACCTCGAAATGGCAGTCCATGGCCCGGGCCGCGGCGTCGCCGTCCCGGGCGGCCAGGGCGTCCGCCAGGCGCTGGTGGGCGGTGTGAAGGGCCTCGGCCTCCGCCGAATCGGCCACGATGCGCACGTACATGGTGCTGATGAAGTCGTTGATGGTGGACAGCATGGCCCCGAACAGCGACTTGATGAGACGGTTGCCCGACGCCTCGCACAGCAGCACGTGGAACTCCTGGTCGTAGCGGGAGGCCCGCTGGGGGTCGGCCTCCTCCCGCATGAGCCGGGCCAGCTCCCGCAGGCGGGCGGCCTGCTTGGGGGTGACGCGCTCGGCGGCCAGACGGGCGTTTTCCCCCTCCAGCCCCCGGCGCAGCTGGCTGATCTGGAGGTAGTTGGTCTCCCCCAGCAGCACCATCATCCGCAGGCTCTCCCGCAGGTTCTGCTCGATGTCACAGGTGACGAAGTTCCCCGCCCCCTGGGTGCTGGACACGAAGCCCAGCAGGCTGAGGGTGCGGATGGCCTCCCGGACGGAGTTGCGGCTCACACCCAGGGACTCGGCCAGCTCCCGCTCCGGGGGGAGGCGCTCTCCCCGCTTCAAAGTGCCCTGCCAGATCTCGTTTTTGATGTGCTCGATGACCTTTTCATAGGCCCGCTCGTTTCTCTCTGCCATGGGAAGCGTCTCCTTTAGTCCAATTGTGAATAGGATAACATTTTCCCGGCGCCAATACAAGCAGTTTTCCCTAATTTGGCAAAATAACCCTTTGGCGGATCAAAAAAACGGACCGGCGGCAGGAAACATCTGCCGCCGGTCTGTTTTGAAACGAAAGTGCGGGAGGGCAGCGGTCACAGCATGTGGCACACCTTGCCGGGGTTGAGGATCATCTTGGGGTCAAACACCTTCTTGATGCCCTCCATCAGGCCCATGTTCACGGGGCCCACCGCCTGGGCCAGGAACTTCACCTTGCCTAGGCCGATGCCGTGCTCGCCGGAGATCTGGCCGCCCAGCTCCACGGTCTTGGCGTAGATGCTGGTGAAGAACTGCTCCACCTGCTTCTCGAACTCGCCCTTATCCATGTCGTTGGAGCAGGTGTAGATGTGCAGGTTGCCGTCGCCGGCGTGGCCGAAGTACTTCACCTCGAAGTCGTACTTCTCGCCCTGCTCGGCCACATAGGCCACGTACTCGGCGATCTTGTTCACCGGCACCACCACGTCGCACTCGTCCAGCAGCTTGGTCTGCTCCTCGATGCCCTCCAGGAAGGAGGAGCGGGCGGCCCAGGTGTCCTTCAGCTTGGGGGCGGTGTCCGCCACCAGCACGTCCAGGGCGCCCTCCTCCACCAGCATCTCGGCGGCCTTCTCCACCAGGGGGTCCAGCTCGTCCATGCTGTCCCCGTCGAAGGTCATCAGCAGGTAGGCGCCGGCCTCCACGCCGTCGATCTTCCGGGGGAACACCTGCTTGCCCAGGTACTCCTCGGAGGAGATGAGAATCTCCTTCTCGAAGAACTCCAGGGCCTG
>ERZ808028.643-NODE-643-length-26510-cov-4.384368_pt1 | contig 26510 bp, 16 predicted proteins | sample MGYA00380184_ERZ808028 | MGnify/ENA primary metagenome ERZ808028 (study PRJEB31490, sample SAMN06133397) | mouse gut metagenome | isolation source: J8_1 | host: mice | place: China: Chengdu | collected 2015-05 ...
ATGAAGGCCCAGCGGGTGCTGGAGCTCAACCCCGACTCGGCGGCCTTCGCCGCCCTCAGCCGGGCGGTGGAGAGCGACCGGGACAAGGCCGCCCGGTACGCGAAGCTCCTCTACGCCCAGGCTCAGCTCATCGCCGGCCTGCCTCTGGAGGACCCCGCCGGCTACACTGAGCTGGTGTGCTCGCTGATGAACTGACGACAGGAGGACACGCCGTGGTTGTGCAGAAGAAAGTCCCTTCGGTGGAGGCGCTGGAGCGCCTTCACCGCCTGGCCTACTCCGTTCCTGACGAGGTTCAGGTCCGCTCCCTGGACGGCGCCATCGCTATCGACGCCAAATCGTCCATGGGCCTGTTCGCCCTGGACTTTTCCCAGCCGGTAGAAATCCTCACCGACTCCCCGGCGGTGCTGGCCGAGTTGGAGTGCTGGTGAGTCCGCCGCGCCAGGCTTTGCTTTGCCCGGGACCGGATAGCGGCGGCGTTCCGCCGGATACACTGCAAGACCGCCTCCGCCTATGAGCGGAGGCGGTCTTGTTTGCCTGCGCGGTTCTCCTCCAGAAATAAGTTCCGGGGCCCGGCACATGTGCCGGGCCCCGGAATGGGATCTTCTCTCATTGGGGCGTCAGGATGCCGTCTCAGACCTCCATGGCCGCGTCATAGCCCTCGCGGACCGCCTCCAGGATCTGGCGGGGCCGCTTGCAGTCGCCCACCATGCGGAACTCGCTGGAGACCGGCTCCAGGGCCAGGGCCTCCGCCCGGAGGGGCGCCATACCGGCGGCCAGGATGACGGTGTCGGCGTCAAGCGTGAGCTCCCTGCCGTCCGCGTCTCTGCACACGATGCCGTGGTCATGGATCCCGGTACAGGTGGTCCTGCGCAGGATCGTGACCTGCTCGGCGTGATCCTTGAGCTCCATCATCAGGGCGGGCTTGTGGATGGAGTTGGCGTCGCGGGCCACGTCAATGCCCATCTCCACCAGGGTCACCTGCTTGCCCTGCATGGCCAGCTCCAGAGCGGCCTCGGTGCCGGCCAGGCCGCCGCCTACGATGACCACCTTCTGCCCGACCTGTACCTTGCCGTCATACATGTCCATGATGGGATGGGCCTTTTCCACGCCCGGGATGGGGGGAATCAGGGCCTTGGAGCCCACGGCGGCGATACAGAAGTCGGGGGCGATGACCTTTACCAGCTCGGGGGTGACCTCGGTGTTCAGCCGGATATCCACGCCCATGCGGACGGCCTTGGCAATCATATAATCCACATACTGCTGGGTCTCCCGCTTGAAGGGCACCTTCCGGGCGTAGCGGAGCAGGCCGCCCAGCGTGCCGGTTTTCTCGCAGAGGATGACCTCATGCCCCCGATCCCTGGCGACAATGGCCGCCTCCAGTCCGGCGGGGCCTCCGCCGGCGATGAGCACCCGCTTGGGCGTGGTGGGCAGGAAGGGGAACACCTCGTCCTCCGGCCGGTCCAGGGTGGGGTTGATGGCGCACTTGGTGATGCGGGTCTGGTAGTTGGCGATGCAGGCGTTGCAGCGCAGGCAGGGGCGGATCTCCTCCTCCTGGTTCCTCTTGAGCTTGTTGACAAACTGGGGGTCGGCGTTGACCGCGCGGCAGACGGCGATCATGTCCACCTTCCCGGCGGCCAGGATATCCTCGATCTTCTTGGGATCCCGGTGGGCGCCCACGCTCACCACATGGGAGTGCTTCACGTGCTTCTTGATCTCCTCGGCCAGGTAGAGGTTGTGGCCCTCCTCCTTGAACATGCCGGGCACCATCAGGCACTCGGTCTCCGGGAAGTAGAAGTTGCAGGCGGAGACATGCAGCAGATCGGCCCTGCCGTCCATCAGCTTGGCAAACTCCACGCCCTCCTTCAGGGTGTAGCCGCCCTCCACGTACTCGGTGCCGCTGAAGCGCACCTCGATGAGGAAGTCCTCGCCGCAGTACTGGCGGATGCGGTCGATGATCATGAGCAGCAGGCGGGCCCGGTTCTCCAGGCTGCCGCCGAAGCGGTCGGTGCGGTGGTTGGTCAGCGGGGAGAGGAACTGGTGGATGAGCCAGCCGTGGCCGGCGTGGATCATGGCCATCTCGAAACCGCAGGTCTTGGCCTGCTCGGCGGCGCGGCCGAAGGCGTCCACCACGGTCTCGATCATCTCCTCGGTCATGAAGAGCACCTCGCCCTTGCGGTAGACCGGCTCATCGGAGGCGGACTGGTCGGACAGGGGGGCGATGGTCTTGGTCTCGTCAAAGTTGATGTAGTCGGGGCCCCAGGCCTGGACGCCCGCGCTGGCCCGCAGCATGCCGGCGTGGTTGAGCTCAATGCTGGCAACGGCGCCGTAGCGGTGGATCTCGTCGGCAATGCGGGTCAAGAAGGGCAGGTTATCCTCATGTCCCGCCAGGATCTTGGGGGAGGCCAGCTTGCCGGAGTCCTCGCCGCTGGGGTCGACAATACAGTCGCCCAGGGTGACTACGGCGGCGCCGCCCATGGCCCGCATGCGGAAGAACTGCATATCCCGCTCGGAGGGGTGGCGCTCCGGGGTGGTATCCAGGTCGAACACGGAGATGGGCGCGATCTCAATGCGGTTTTTCAGGGTGATTCCCCGGATGGTCAGAGGGGTAAATATGTGCTGATATGTTCTGTCCATACAATAAGAACTCCTTCTGAATAAAATAGTCGATCCCTGCATTACAGCTTTTCATAGCTCTTGACGGGCTTGACGGCGCCGCTTCTGTAGCGGAGCTGAGCAAAGAGGATGGCGATGACGGTGATAATCACCAGGATGATGGCCTGGAGCTGGCTCATCTGGAAGAAGAGCACCAGCACCATGACCACGCAGGACACGCCGCCCAGAATGGACTTCAGGTAGAGCTTGCTCTTGCTGCAGCGGAAGGCGGAGACCTCCCAAAGCTCCGGCATGCGCTGGGGGATAAATACGGTGCCGAAGCAGATGAAGGCGAACAGAATGTTGCTGAGCACCACGGCGGTGTCGGCGATCATGCTGATCTGCAGGCCGGTCAGGATGGGAATGAGGCCCACGATGTAGAAGCCCACCAGGATAATGACGGGGGTCTTGAACTTGGGGTGAATGTAGCCGATCTTATGGGGCAGCCAGCCGTCGTTGCAGGCCTGTAGGATGGGCTTGGTGATCCATGCGAAGGTGGCGTTCAGAGTCGTAGTCAGGGCCAACAGGGCGCCGCCGATGACGAAGAACAGGAACACGGGAGTGGGCATGATCGCCCTGGCCACCAGGTCCAGAGGCTGGTTGGCCGTCTCGGAGACGGGGAGCACGCCGCCGGCCACCATGGCAATCAGGGCATAGAAGATTGCGATGGCAATGGTAGCCACCAGGATGACCTGGGGCAGATCCTTGGTGGGGTTCTTGGCCTCTGCACTCAGGTTGACCATGTCGATGCCGCCGGCGGTGGCCCAGGTCAGCAGCACAGCGCAGGTGATGATGCCCATGGGGCCGGCGGGGGCAAAGTCCACTGTAAACAGGGTGCTGTAGTCCACCTTGGGCAGTCCGAACACGATGAAGCAGGTCATGGCCAGGGCCAGCACGATATCCATGACGATCTCCAGCTTGGCCGCGCCCTCAATGCCCAGCAGGTTGGTAATGAAGAATACGGTCAGGCAGGCCACCGCCACGGGGACAATGGGCACCTGCGGCAGCACGCCCTGGAGATACTGGGCGAAGCTGATGGCGTACATGGCCAGGGAGACGTTGGAGGCAAAGAAGATGACGATGTAGAAGCCGGCGAACTTGGGACCCCAAAGGGTGCCCATCATGGAGTAATAGCCGCCGCGGAAGCGGGCGGTACCCGCCATCACGATGAAGGGCAGGGCCTGGAGCAGAATGAAGACGGCGGAGAGCAGAATCCCGATCCACGCCGACTTGCCCGTGTACCCGATGCCGATTCCGATCAGCGAAAACACGCCGGAGCCGATCACATGGCCGAAGGCGATGGAGTACAGCTCCCTTTTCCCCAGCGTCCGGTTCAGATCCTCTGTTGTCAGCATTTTCTTTTCTTTGTTTTCCATGGACAATCCTCCTCTACTTATTGGTCGGCCTGTGCCGACCGTTCCCTGTCCGGGACTCCGCCTGCACACAAACCGGAGTCCCTCCTCCGACCTGCGGGGACCGGAAACGCCACAGGCCTTTCGTTCAAGCCGCAGGACGGCAGTGCCCCCGCAGCCTCAAGCGCATATTCGAAATCCATGGGTTACATCTGTTTTCCTTCTCCCTCGGCAAAAGGCTCCTTTCCCTTTAAACTAGACCAGACTCGACCTGTTTTTTATTCCGATTGCAATCTTCATATGTTAAGTATAGAAAACTTGATACAGAAAAATAGCCCCTTCCCTGCGGATATTTTGGGGGTTCTGCTAAAATAAAACCGGCTGCATCCCGGAAAAATACAACAAAAAGTACAGCCAACTGACGACCAGTTGGCTGTACTTCTGTTTATATTGTATACGTTTTCGGATTGCCCGTCCTAATCCTGTGGAATTCTTTTTATAGCAAAAATTGTGGGTTTTCATCACATTTGATTGAAAAATTCCAGTGATTTTCCTCGTTTGAAAACCTATAGTTTTTCAAAGCACAGCAGCAGGATCTCAAAGGGGGCCAGCTTGAGGGTCAGATGGTAGGCGCCGTCCAGCTCCAGAAGATTCAGGGACATTTCAGGGGCCAGTGTTCCGTTGAGTACCCGCAGCGTCTCTGCGGAAAGTCTATCCGCCGGCGGCAGGGGGAAATCCCGGTACCTGGATGCGTATTCCTCAGAGGTAAGCCGGTACTTCCGGATGGCGAACCGCCCCGTCATGCCCCGGACGCTCAGTGTGACCTCCCGGTTGTAGTCGTGATCCTTCATCAACTCCACAAAGGGGGCCTGTTCCTCGACCCGGGAGCCACCCTCGAACAGCGTGTCGAAGCACGCGTCATAGTGGTAGAGCAGCACCTGGATGTCCTCCCTCCCGGACTGCCTGGCGGCCAGGTACATATCGCCCTGGGCGATTACCGTGTCGCCCAACTGCTCCAGCAGGGAGAGCAGGTGGTAGACCGGGCGCTTGAGCCCCTCCGGGGTCAGCAGGGCCACACCCGAATCCCCGTCCAGCAGCGTGAGCCGGGGCATACGGCTCCCCCGGCTTGAAGCCATGGTGTGGAGGAGGTAGCCCGGCATATAGCCGGAGCCATACAGCGCATTGGCTTCCGGCCGGTGCTCTGCCCCGGTGACGCGCACCGGAAGCCGGAAGGCGGACAGGGCCTCCGCCAGAGTCCTGGCCCGCTCCTCCTCCCCGGGAGCCGCCGGAACGATCACCTCCAGTTCACCGCCGGGCCGCAGAAACCGCTCCCGCAGGGGCTCCAACTCCTCCCTCAGCCCCCGGAGCGGCTCCCCCGGCGGCACACAGACCCGCAGCCTCATTCTCAGCGACCACAGATCATTCAGGATATAGTTCAGCACTCTGGGGCTGTTCCGGTAACGGCGCAGAAAGTCCAGATCAAGCGCAACGGTGTCCAGCCCCAGCTCCTCCCGCAGCCGCCGCAGCTCCGGAAAGCAGGTGATGTGGTCGTAGGCGGCACCCGCCAGGCTGACGCACCGGGGCCTCCGGAGGGGCTTCTCCTCATACCGTCCGCCCCAGTCCAGCGAGATCTCCTCCGACTTCCGGCAGAATTTTTGCAGCAGGAGCTCCAGCTCCTGCCCCTCCAGTGCCCTGCAGCTATATGCCTGCACCGCAATGGTGCGGCTCTGGTACCTGCGCCGGTACTGCTGTGGCGTGGTGCGAAAGCTCTTTTCAAAGCTGTCGCTGAAATATTTGTACTTGGAAAAGCCGCATTCGTAGGCGATGGTCTGGAGCCCCTTGCCCCCCTCCAGCAGCATGGCCGCCGACTTCTCCACACGGGCCATGTTCAGGAAGGTCCGGAAGCCCACGCCGCAGCCATTCTTGAGAATGTTGGTCAGGTGGTTGGCGCTGATGTGCTCCATGGCCGCCACATCCTCAATGCGGATAGGCTTGTTGTAGTTGCGGTAGATGTAGTCCGTGATCCGGCGGATGCGCCGGAGCTGGAGCTCGTTTCCCTTGTAGGCGTTGTTGAACTCGGGAAAGCCGCTGCCCAGATAATAGCACTGGAACTCCTTGATGAGAGTGTTGAGAATCTTCTCCCCCACCTCCCTGTAGGCAGCCGTCTCCGTCCCCGTCCGGTCCAGCAGCCTGGGGAGCTGCTTTTTCAGATAGCTGCCCAGCATTTGGATTCCCGCGGTATTGTTCTCCAGGGCACTGTTGGCAAACTGGTAGGTCCGCAGGTCCGGAAACTCCGCCCGGTATGCCTCCACATTGATGTGCAGCAGCATCACCGTCCCCCGGGTGTGGGGATAGGCGCAGAGCCGGTGCAGCTCCCGCGGACAGCTCACGTAAATATCCCCGGCCTTCATGTCCAGCACGTTGTTGACCACTGTGAGCTCAAAGGAGCCCTCCAGGGCAAACATGATCTCCAGAACGTCGTCGTGCATATGAAAGGGGTATTCCTCCACCTCCACGATACTGCACTGCAGCGGCGCATTGTCGGGAAACGCGATTGTCTCATACAGCATGTCCCTTCCGTCCTTTCCGTTGTGCTCCGGCTCCGCGGGTGTCACGGCCAGCCCTTTGGGGGATATTTTACCGTATTTTCAAACTGCTTTCCAGCAAAATCTGGATTTCACTCTGTTTCTCTCTCCGCATGCTTTTGACAGCAGGCCATTGTAAAATATATACAAGAAATTGCATCTACACCTTTCCTATATTGACGTTTTTTCCACCCCATGCTATCCTATTGTCATAGTACTGTTACAGGAAGGGGGATCGATTCCGGTGCAGCAACAGCAGTAAGATTTCTTCCATGGAGGAAGCTTGAGAACCACATTTCATGAAGGAGGCCTCGACCATGACCATGCGTATCCACCGCGCAGTCCGGACCCTCTCCCTTCTCCTGGCTCTGAGCATGCTGCTTTCCGTCAGCGCCATTTCCTCCGCGGCCGAAACGCCCGCCCCTTCCGTACTCACCGTTTCGGATTCTACGCTCGCTTTGGTTGACCGGGATCAAGCCTTTACCGCCACCCTCACCGTAGACGCCTCGGTACTGGGGGACGCCTCTCCCGATGCCTGGGCCGCCGGCCTTACCTGGTACCTCACCCGGGAGGAGGGCTTCCAGGACGGGACGCTCTATCCCTATTACTACCCAGGCGACCGCCTGGACCGCTGGCAGGTCTGGAACAACGGCGAAGGAGGCGACGCACTGTTCACCCTGGGCGATGCAGCCGCGTCGTCCAGCGGCGGCAAGGTCACCGTGACCCTGCCCTTTACCGCCGGTTCCTTTACCGGCATCAACGGCGACTCCTCCAAAAACCGGAACGCCTGGCCCAGCTTTATCGGCACGTACACCCTGTCCGCCCGGAGCGGTGATACCGTAGTGGCGGAGACGGACATGACGGTGAATGCCTATGACAGCTACGTCCGCTACGACGACATTGACGAGTCCATCCAGGACATCATCGACGAGGCGCTCCCCGGCCGGTACATCACCGTCACCACCTTCGGCCAGAGCGAGGGCGGCCGGGACCAGTATTACGTCACCCTGTCCGACAGCAAGGCGTCAGTGGACGCCTTCCAGGCCATGAACGCCATCGCCGAGGCCGACCCCGCCTCCCTCCAGGACAAGCTGGAGAAGGGCTCCATGGGCGACTACCGCGTGCCCTTCTTCCTCAACAACGTCCACCCCGACGAGGACCCCGGCGTGGACGCCCAGCTCAACGTCCTGCGCGCCCTGGCTACACAGGAGACCGTTACCTACAACACCCTCACCGGCTTCAAGGACAAGAGTGTGGACATCTCGGAGATGTTCGCCCCCGACGTGCTGGACCTGGGCATCACCGGCCTGGGCTCCCAGAAGTTTACCAGGGATGCGGAGGGCAACATTCAGGACAACACCGGCGTCAACGATGCCAGTGAGCTCTATACCATCAGCGGCGACATCACGCTGAAGGTGGACGACATTCTGGACGACATCATCTTTGTCATCTGCCCCAATGAGAACCCGGACGGGCGCACCTACAATACCCGCCGCAACGACAACGGCTTTGATCTGAACCGGGACGCCTCCAACCAGACCCAGAACGAGACTACCAATCTGGTCCAGGTGATCAACGACTGGAACCCGGTGGTATTCGCCGAGCTGCACGGCTACATGACCGAATTCCTGGTGGAGCCCTGTACCCCGCCCCACGAGCCCAACCTGGAATACGACCTGCTGGTGAAGAACTTTGCGCTGGGCTCCGAGGCCTTCGGCACGGCTGCCCTGGGCACCATGTCGGCCACCCGGGAGGAGCATCCCGACACCCTGTACTGGTCCTATTACATGCCTCTGCGGGATGACTACGACCCCTCCACCATGCACTGGTCCGCTTGGGACGACCTGTGTACCAACTACGGCCCCAGCTACGCCATGCTCAACTGCGGCTCCCTGGGCTACACCATTGAGACCCCCTATAACAACGAGGCATCCACCGACCTGTTCGAGTATGGCGTCTACGGCCTGATCGACTACGTCATGGAGCACAAGGACGACATCTACCACAACCAACTGGAGTTCTTCCGCCGGGGCATCGAGAACGAAGATCACCGGGACAGCATGGAAAAGTGGTATGTGGATGTGAACAACAAGCAGTTGCAGTCCGATACCTGGCGCGTCCCCTACGAGGAGAACGACAATTATTTCCCCGAGTACTATGTCATCCCCGTGGACGCCGCCTCCCAGCGCGATCCCGCCGACGCCTATGCGATGGGCCGGTTCCTGCTGCGCAACGGCGTAAGGGTATCCTCGCTGGACACGGACACCGCCGTGGGCGGCGTCACCTACAGGGCCGGTTCCCTGGTGGTGGACATGCATCAGGCCAAGCGGAACTACGCCAACGCCGTCCTGTGGGAGGGCGCCGACGCCTCCGCCTCCGGCTTCCCCGATCTGTACTCCGAGTCGGTTACCAACTTCCCCGCCATGCGCGGCTTTGACTGCATCCCCATCGCCGCAGAGGGCGCCTTTGACGGCAAGCTCACCGAGGTGAGCACGGTGACCGGCAGATCCCAGCTCACCGGCACGGCGGGCGACGTGGTCATCCTCTCCAACAACGGCAGCGAGGCGGTCCGCGCGGTCAACGCCCTGCTGGATGCCGGCCGCACCGTAAGCCTCATCACCTCCGGCGACCACAAGGGCGACTTTGCTCTCTCCCTTGCCAGCTACGAGACGGTTGCGGACGACTTTGTGCTCTCCGCCACCCGGACGGCCGAGTCCCCCGCGGCCAGCGCCATCCGGAAGCCCACGCTCTTCCTCGCAGGCCGCTATGACGCATTCTCCGGTGCCAAGCTCACGGAGGGCTACTTCGCCCAGTGGTTCCGCGACGGCTACGGCTTCCGGAACTACCGCAACGTCTACAGCAACGGCACCTCCAACTACGACATAGAGACCTACATCGACCAGCTGGGCTTCACCGTCACCGACGATCCCGCCAAGGCGGACATCATCGTGGGCAACGTAGCCCTGGATCAGGGGGAGAAGGGCGCGGCCGCCGTGGCCGCTGTCAAGGCCGGCACCCCCTACATCGCCACCGGCTCCGACCCGCTGGAGTACATCTCCAAAAACCTGGTCACCGACCTGACCTACACCACCCTGGGCATGGAGGCCCTCCATACCGTCACCTATCCCACCGACAGCCTGATCACCGCCAGCTACGCCGCCGACGGCGACCATGTGCTGTATACCTATAGCTGCGGCGTGCTCACCTCCGTCCCCGCCGGGGCCACGGTGCTCATCCAGGCCGCGGAGCAGGACAGCTTTATCGCCGGTTGCTGCCTCAACGAGAACGGGACTCCCATTGACGGCTTTGTGGAGGCCATCGCCCTGGAGCGGGACGGCATGGATCTCACCATCTTTGCCAACTCCGTCAACAACCGCGCCCACCAGCAGGACGACTACCGCTATGTGACCAATGCCATCTACGCCAAAATGAGCACCGGCGGCACCGGGTTCACCGATGTCCCCGCAAGCCATTGGGCCGCCGGCGGCATTGCCTATGCGGTGGAGAACGGCCTCATGACCGGCACCTCCCGCACCACATTTGCCCCCGCCGCCCCAACCACCCGGGGTATGATGATGACCATTCTGGCCCGCCAGGACGGCGTGAGCACCTCCGGCGGCGGCACCTGGTATGAAAAGGGCATGGCCTGGGCCAAGGAAAACGGCATCTCCGACGGAAGCGCCCCCAACGGCTCCATCACCCGCGAGCAGCTGGCCGTCATGCTCTACCGCGCGTCCGGCGCTGACGCCGGCTCTGCGGAGCTGAGCGCCTTTGCCGACAGCAAGGCGGTCTCCTCCTGGGCTGCGGAGGCCATGAGCTGGGCCGTGGAGCAGGGCGTCATCACCGGCAAGAAGGGGAACCTTCTGGACCCCGGCGGCACTGCCTCCCGGGCTGAGGTCGCCGTCATGCTCCAAAGATACCTCGGTTGAGCTTCCCTTCCAAAAATGACTGCGCGCGCCGCCTGAGAGACAGGCGGCGCGCGCAGTCTGTTTTTTCCGTTTCTCCCCGGCAGCCCTCGTTTTTGGCCCCTGTCGCGCATAGGATAGAATGGCGGAAGCCGGACGGTTCCCGCCGCCAAATCAAACCGGCGCTGTCCGCCGCCGGGGGAGGAGAGCATATGGATCAGATCCGAATCGGTATCGTGGGCTACGGCAACCTGGGGCGCGGGGTGGAATACGCGCTGCGGCAGAACCCGGACATGGCGCTGGTGGGCGTGTTTACCCGACGCCCGCCCTCCAGCCTCACACTCCAGACGCCCGGCGTACCCGTGTATCCGCTGGACGCCCTGGACGGGATGGAGGGCGCCGTCGACGTGCTGCTGCTCTGCGGCGGCAGCGCCGCCGACCTTCCGGAGCAGAGCCCCAGGTACGCCGGACGCTTTCACCTGGTGGACAGCTTCGACACCCACGCGAACATTCCCGCCCACTTTGCCGCCGTGGACGCCGCGGCCAGGGCCGGCGGGAAGACGGCCATCATCTCCGCGGGGTGGGACCCCGGCCTCTTTTCCCTGGTGCGGGCCCTGGCCGCGGCGGTGCTGCCCTGCGGGGAGAGCTACACCTTCTGGGGCCGGGGGGTCAGCCAGGGCCACTCCGACGCCGTCCGCCGCATCCCCGGCGTCCGGGACGCGCGGCAGTACACCATCCCGGTCCCCGCCGCCCTGGATGCGGTGCGCAGCGGCGCCAATCCGGCGCTGACCACCCGGCAGAAGCACATGCGGGAGTGCTTTGTGGTGGCGGAGGAGGGGGCCGACCGGGCCCGCATCGAGCAGGCGATCATCACCATGCCCCACTACTTTGCCGACTACGACACCACGGTGCACTTTCTCTCTGAGGAGGAGCTGCTCCGGGACCACGGCGGCCTGCCCCACGGCGGCTTTGTCTTCCGCGGCGGCCGCACGGGCCGGCAGGAACAGAACCGGGCCCTGGTGGAATTCAAACTGACGCTGGACTCCAACCCGGAGTTCACCGCCTGTGTCCTGACCGCCTTTGCCCGAGCCGCCTTTCGCCTGGGCCGGGCGGGACAGGCGGGCTGTAAAACCGTGTTTGACATTCCCCCGGCTGCCCTCTCTCCCCTGTCGCCGGAGGAGCTGCGCCGACAGCTTCTGTAGGGGGCGTTTCAGCGAACGCGGTTGCGCAGCGCCTCCCCCGCCAGATAGCGGCGCAGGTTGTCCAGCGCGATGCGGGCGATGCGGCGCTCGGTGTCCGCCAGGTGGTTTCCTCCGGCGGTGTGGGGCGTGATGAGCGCCCTGGGCTGCCGCCACAGCGGATGCTCCGGCGGAAGGGGCTCCGGGTCAGTGACATCCAGGCCCGCGCCCCACAGGCGGCCATCCGCCAGCACCTCCGCCAGGGCCTGGCCGTCCACGCAGCTCCCCCGGCCGCCGTTGAGGAGGATGGCGTCCCCCTTCATGCGCAGCAGCCGCGCCTTGTCAAAGAGACGGACGGTGCCGGGGGTTTGAGGCAGCGTGAGGGCCACCACATCCGCCGCGGGGAGTAGCGTGTCCAGCGCTTCGAAGCCGTACATGCGCTCGATGCCCGCGGCGGGCTTGGCCGGGTCCCGCCGCACGCCGCTGGTGCGGGCCCCCAGGGTCTGGCACAACCGGGCGAAGGAGCTGCCCAGGTCGCCGGTGCCCACCACCAGCACCTGAGCGCCCAGCAGAGTCTTGACAGGGCCCAGGTCCCTCCAAAGCGCCCTGTTCTGCTGGTCCCGGTAACTGGGCAGGCGCTTCATCAGCGCCAGCAGCAGTGCGAACAGGTGTTCTGACACCGAATGGCCATAAGCCCCGGTGGAGCAGGTCAGCGCCGCCTCCGAGGGCAGGACGCCGGGGGCGGTATAGGGGTCCACCCCGGCACTGCGGGTGTGGAGCCAGCGCAGGGCGGTGCTCCCCCGCAGGCACTCCGGCGGCGGGTTGCCCAGAATTACCTGGGCGGACTGCCAGTCCTCCACCGTCAGTCCGTCCCCGTCGGGGTGGAACCGCTGGGGGGCCAGGACGGCAAAGGCCGCCCGCTCCTCCCCGGTCAGGTTAAGCAGATTTAAAATGATGGATTCCATGAACCTTCTCCTCCCTCAGAGGCGTTTTTCACCGCGCAAGACGCAGCGGCGGATACTTACACATCATAGGACCATCCCTCGCCGCGTCCCGCAGCTTCATAAAATTGAACCGCTCGGCAGAAAGGCTAAGTCAATGGCCTGAACATCCTCCCACGTCAGGAATTCACCCCGGCACGCAGCTGGGGAGAATCCCCGAAAAAGGCGTTAGGCCTGGGCGCTCTGCACGTAGCGCATGAGGATGGCGGATACCTCAGCGCGGCTGGCCGTGCCGCCGGGGTCCAGCCGGCCGCCCGATTTACCGGTGATCAGGCCCTGTGCCACCGCCCAGTTCATGGCCTCTCTGGCCCAGGCGCTGACGCCGGCTCCGTCGGCATAGCTGTCCAGGCTGTCCCCGTCCGCCTGTCCGCCGGCGTAGCGGAAGAGAATGGCGGCCAGAGATTCGCGGGTGAGGGCGGCGTCAGGAGAGAAGCCCTTGCCGGTGCCGGCGACGATGCCCTCGGAGGCCGCCCAGCGCACCGCCTTGGTGTACCACTGGCCCTCGGCCACGTCGTCAAAGTCCATGGCATAGTTCACCACGGGGGAGCCCGCCTCCCGCCACAGGGCGGTGACCAGCATGGCGCGGGTCATGGGCTGCCCGGGGGCGAAGGTGGAGGCGCCGGTGCCCTGCAGCAGCCCCTGGCTGGAGACGAACGCCACGGCCCCGGCCGCCCAGTGGGTGGCGGGCACGTCGGTGAAGGTTCCGCCGGCGGCGGGCCGGAAGGTGTCGGTCAGATTGCCGGCCAGCTGAATCTCACTGGACTGGTCCAGGGTCACGGTGTAGGTGGCTCCGGACTGAAGCTGGGCCAGCAGAGCCTCGGCCTCCTCCCGGCTGTCCAGGCGCTCGGTACGGAGGATCTCAAACCAATTGTCATGGACGCTCTCAATGGGGCCTCCGGCGCAGCTTCCATCATAGCCGTCGCTGACGCGGGCACCCACCTGGACATACCAGGCGTCGGGATCGTGGGTGAAGGAATCCTTCAGGATGAAGATGCCGTCGCCCACGTCCTGGCCCTGGGCATTTTCCACGCCGGAGAGCTTGTCGGTCTGGTTCATGTAGCGGTTGAAACCCTGGATGATCTTGCCGCCGTCGGTGAGGGTAATCTGGTAGGTGCCTCCCTCGCGGCGGTAGGGGCCTGCAGCCTCAACGGTCTGGAGCTCCGCGTCGGTAACGGTGATTTCCGTGCCGAACTCGTCCTTGGGATCTGCCTTCCAGTTCTGGTAGTAATCCTCGTAGGTGATGACCGCCTGACGCTTCTCCAGGAAGTTCACCCACTCATAGCTGCCGCGGTTCACGGCCTCCAGGAAGGGGATGCCCTTCTCCTCGGCGGCCTTGTTGATCTCCAGCATGGGGTACTGGTTGGTGTGCTGAGGAATCATGTAGTCCGGCTCCACAGTTTGCTGCAGGTAGCGCAGGCCGTACTGGAAGGACAGGCGCAGATAACCCCGGTTCTCCGGGTCGTCGTCGGGGTCGTACTTGGTGTTGCCGTTGACGCCGTAGCCGCCCAGGTAGGAGATAGTGAGCGTCTCGTTGGTGGCAGGGTCGGTCAGCTCGAAGATAAATGAGTCAGTACCGTTGGTGTGGCCGGCGGTAAGAACGGGTTTGATGCGCACGCTGCCGTCAAACTCCATCCACGTATCATTGATGTAGAACTTGTCCACGGCGTTGAGTACCGGGGTATCCTCAATGATACCGGTGATCTCAGGGAAGCCGTAGATATCGTAACCGTAGGTGTCCTCGTAGCACTCGTAAACCACGGGGTCTCCACCGGCGTTTTTGATCATGGTGTCCAGCTCGGCGCCGGTGCCGTACTGATCGCCGTGGCCGTGAGTCAGGAGGATATAGTCAATGTCTCTGGGGTCGAAGCCCATGGCCTCTATGTTCCGCCAGTACTGGTACCCACTGGCGGGCCAGCCCGCGTCTAGGAGGATGAGGGTACCGTCGTCGGCCTGGGTCAGATAGATGGCCACCTCGTTGTCGCCCACGTAGTACAGCCGGTCAGGGATGATGGCAAAGGACTCCGTGGCGGTGAGCCATGCGGCCGCCGTGGGCTTGGCCACAGTTTTGCCGTCGTTCTCGGTCATAAAGCTGTCGATGGGCATGTGGTCAGCGGGGTACAGGTACTTCTCGTCAATGGTGGGCTGGGGGGTGATGTAGTACAGTTCCACCACCTCGGCCTGTTCAGCGTTGCGGTAGTTCTGGTCAAAGACCACCATAACCTGCTGACGGTTGGCGGTCTTGTAGAATTCGCCGTCGGTTTTCTGAGTGACGGGTACGTCGCTGAGCCGCCTAGCCGTGAGGGTGCTGGTGTCGGTGTTGAACTCGTAGACCTTCACGTCCGGGGCCAGGGTGTAGGTCTCGTCAAAGAGATCCAGGTCGCCCACGGTGATCTGATTGCCCGACTTGGCGGTGAGCCAGCCGGTGGCCAGCATGGCGCCGGGTTCGCCGTTCACCGGGGAAAGCTCGGCGCCATACTTCATGGTGTCGAAGCACACCGTGCCCAAGTCCTTGACAAAGGTGGTGTAGAGGCTCTTGATGTCCGTCACCTCGCCCTTGTCGTTGTAGCACAGCTCCACGGCACAGCCGGCCTTCACGGGGTAGTCGGCCACGGTGATGAGAGCCACGTCGGTCTCGGTCATGCCGGTGGGGGTGACCCTCTCGTGCTTGGTGCCCTGGTTGTCGGCGTAGGCTACGTCCAGCGTAACGGTATCGTCGGCGTTGGTCACCGGATCAGAGACCGCAAAAGCAAGGCGAGTACTGGCAAACTCGGTGCTCACTGGCCCGTGCTCCATCTCCGTCCTGCCGGGGGCCTTGACCCGTCCGGGTTCTACGGCCAGCGCGCCGGGCAGAACCGAAAGGCATATGCATGCGGCCAGCGCCGAGGCAGCGGCTCTCATTTGAATGCGGTGCTTCATACAGAGATTCCTCCTTTTTTCTTGTGGATGGCGTTCGGTCGTGAAGCTAAAGCATTGGAAACACCAGCAGCATATTTGGATCTTACCACCAAACTATTCGGCACTCAAATTCGTTTTTTTAATCACTTTAACAGAAAAAGCGGATAAGCGCGCCTGTGGTGGGGTTCGATGCCGCAGGGACAGCAGAATTAGAAACACTATGGCAAAATATCAAAATAAATTAGTTTTCCTAATTGAGCGATCAGTTTAATCCGTTTGCCTTCTTGGGAGGGCCGTGATAAAATGCAGCCACAGTGTCAGGAATGTATTCCGTCCTGAAGGGAGGGCCGGGCCGCTCACTACCGAGGCGTATCCGCCAACTCACCTGAATTGGAACAAAGGAGTGCATTGTAATGGCCAATACCCCCAAAGTGGCCGCCATGGAGGTCTATCCCGTGGCTGGCAAGGACTGTATGGAGCTCAACCTCTCCGGCGCCCACGCCCCCTACTTCACCCGCAACATTGTGGTGCTCACTGACGACCGGGGCAATACCGGCATTGGCGAGGTCCCCGGCGGCCAGAAAATCACCCGCGCCCTGGAGAACGTGAAGCACCTGGTGGAGGGCACCAGCGTGGCCGACTACAAGATGACCCTGCGGAGGCTCAACGAGTGGCTCACGGCCAATATTAAGGACGACGTGCGGGGCCAGCAGACCTTTGACCTGCGCACCGGCGTGCACGTGGTCACCGCGGTGGAGACTCCCCTGCTGGACCTGCTGGGCCAATATCTGGAGGTGCCCATGGCCGCCCTGCTGGGCGACGGCATCCAGAGGGACAGGGTTCGCTTTCTGAGCTATCTGTTCTACGTGGGCGACCGCAAAAAGACCGATCTGCCCTACCACTCCGAGCCCGACTCCGACTGCGACTGGTACCGCCTGCGCCATGAGGAGGCGCTGACCCCCGACGCCATCGTGGCGCTGGCCAGGGCCACCTATGAGAAGTACGGTTTCGAGGACTTCAAGCTCAAGGGCGGCGTGCTGGAGGGCAGGGAGGAGCTGAAGGCCGTCCAGGCTCTGAAGGAGGCCTTCCCCAAGGCCCGCATCACCCTGGACCCCAACGGCGGCTGGCTGCTGAAGGACGCGCTGGCCCTTGCCCCTGAGCTGAAGAAGGTTCTGGCCTACTGTGAGGACCCCTGCGGCGCCGAAGGCCGCTTCTCCGGCCGCGAAATTATGGCGGAGTTCCGCCAGGAGAGCGGCATGCCCACCGCCACCAACATGATTGACACCGACTGGCGGGAGATGCGCCACTGCATCGCCCTGCGCAGTGTGGATATCCCCCTGGCCGACCCTCACTTCTGGACCATGGCGGGCTCCGTCCGGGTGGGCCAGATGTGCAATGATTTCGGCCTGATGTGGGGCTGCCACTCCAACAACCACTTCGATATCTCCCTGGCCATGATGACCCAGTGCGCCGCGGCGGTGCCCGGTAAGCTCAACGGCATCGACACCCACTGGATCTGGCAGGAGGGGCTGGAGCGCCTGACCAGGGCGCCGCTGCAGATTGTGGACGGCTGCATCAATCTGCCGGAGCGGCCCGGCCTGGGCGTGGAGCTGGACCGGGAGCAGCTCCAGAAGGCCCACCAGCTCTACCTGGACAACTGCCTGGGCGGCCGGGACGACGCCGTTGGCATGCAGTACCTGATCCCCGGCTGGACCTTCAATCCCAAGCGCCCCTGCCTGGTTCGCTGATTTCCGGTTTCCCTGCGATTCCACATATCGTTTCAGAGACACGGCGCGGCCGGGACGGATTTTCTCTGTCCCGGCCGCGCCGTTTGATCCCATGCCAAAGGGAACCCTGGCAGCTCCCTTCACACGCGCCTTCTCTCTGAACCCTCTGGCATGAGATTTTTCAGCCGCGCCATCTCCCGCTTTACAATCTTTACAACCGGCCTTTCCTTGGGGTAAGATGAGAACGAAGCAGAAGGAGGAATCGACATGGCGAGATTTGCGCTCCTGCTCCCCCGTGAGGAGATGGTGGAGCCCGCCGGGCGGATCGCCCGGGAGCTGGAGATGGATGTGGTGCTCAACCAGTCCGTCCCCACCGAGCGGATTCTAGACCTCATGGAGGATTGTCGGCGCGCAGGCGCCGACATCCTGGTGGCCCGAGGCCGCCAGGCGTCCATTCTCAAGGAGCACACTGACTTCCCGGTGGTGGAGATCCAGCTCACCGGCCTGGAGATTGCCCGGCTGCTCCACCGGGCCCGTAGCCTGGTCTCCCATCTGGAGCGGCCGAAGATCGGTGTGGTGACCATCCCCAACATGGTGGGCAATATTCAGGGCTTTGAGGAGATTTTCGACATAGAGCTGCACACCTATTTTATCTCCGGCCTGTCGGAGATGGAGCGCGGGGCGGAGCAGGCGGTGGCCGACGGGATGGATGTCATTCTGGGCGGCGACTTTGTCAATGCCTACTGCCGCCGACTGGGCAAGCGCACCCTCTTTTTCGACGGGACGGAGGACTCCCTGCGCACCAGCCTGCTCCACGCCCGCAACGTGGGGCAGGTCGCCGACGCCGAGCGCCGCAACACGGCCCACCTGCAAGTTCTGCTGGACTACTCCTTCAACGGGATTCTGGAGCTGGACGCCCGGGGAATCATCGTCCAGAGCAACGACGTGGCCTGTAAGATCCTGGAGCAGGAGCGGGAGAAGCTGGTGGGACTCCCTCTTTCCACGCTGATGCCCCGGGAGGACGCCGAGTTCTGGGCCGACGCGCTGGCCCAGCGGCGGGAGCTCTACTTCTCCGTGCTCAACGTGGCGGGGGTGCACGTGGTGGCCAATGCCGCCCCCGTGGCGGACTGGGACGCCGGGGAGGGCATGGTATTTTCCTTCTATGAGATGCAGAAGATGGAGCGCCAGGGAGAGCGGGCTCTGCGGGAACGCTACCGGCTTCAGCGCTATCTGGCTCACGGCCGGTTTGAAGACGTGAACCACACCAGCCGGGAGATGTCCCGCCTGGTAAAGCTGGCCCGCACCTTTGCCGAAACCGGGCAGCCCATCCTGGTCTACGGCGAGGTGGGCAGCGGCAAGTCCCTCTTTGCCCAGAGCATCCACAACGCCAGCCCCTGCTCCAAGGGCCCCTTCGTGACCTTCGACTGCGCGGCCCACTCCCCTGAGCAGGAAGCCGCCCTGTCCCGGGCGGGCAAGGCGGCGGACACCGGAACGCTCTATCTGGACAACCTGGACCAGCTCACGCCCGGCGGGCAGCGGGTGCTCTGCCGTCTACTCCGCGAGGGCGTGGTGCATGTGCAGGGCGAGGACACCCCCACCCCGGTGGCGGCGCGGGTCATCGGTTCCCTGACCGGGGACCTGGCCCCCAAGCTGGAGGCCGGCGTCTTTCAGCCCGAGCTCTACTATCTGCTCACCCCCCTGCGGCTGAGCCTGCCGCCCCTGCGCACCCGCCCGGACGATCTGAACCAGGCCATCGACATGTGCCTGGACGACTGCGTGGTGAAGTTCAACCGCTATGTGGTGCTCACCAGGGAGGCCCGGCGGCTGCTCATGGACTACCCCTGGCCGGGCAACTACATCCAGCTCCGCGCCTTTCTGGAGCGCATGGTGCTCACCGCCCCCGCCCGCACGGTAAACGACGGCTATGTGCGCTCCCTGCTGGAGGAGCTCTATCCCCTCCCGGTGGTCCGCGCCCAGGGGCAGGCCCTCCCCACCGCCGTCTCCCCCGAGGCCGCCCGGCTGGCGGAGGTGCTCTCCCGCAATGGCGGCAGCCGGGCCGCGGCCGCCGCCGAGCTTGGCATCAGCAAAACCACCCTCTGGCGGCGGATGAAGCAGTATGGCATCCGCGACCGATTCGAGGGCTGACCCAACAGCAGACAGGGTGCGCCCCCGGCGATACCGGGGGGCGCACCCTGTCTGCTGTTTGCTATGCAAAAGCATAGCAAAATTGGCCATGTGCCGCTTTCAGCGGCACGGCCATGAAATCAAAGCGCATGGGCCGAGACGGCCCATATGCGCATAAACTCCATGCGCCACAAGCCTTTGCCCGTTTTCGTGGTGCGCTCTTGGCGCATGAAGTTTTATACCAGGGCGTCCGAGGCCTTGAGAATTCCGTCCAGCTCGGGGAGAAAATCCACCTCGGCCACGGCGGCGCTCGGCGGGACGCGGCTGGATACCTTCTGGCCCAGGATACGGTTGGTGACAAAGACATGGAGGCGGTCTCCCTGGACGCAGACGGCCAGGGGCTTGTCGGTGGCGGCGGACAGCCGGCGCAGGGCGGCGAGGAAGGCGTCACCGGGCACGTCGGGTTTGCCCTCCGGCCGGAGGGCAAACCCGGTGCCGTCCTCCATCCAGTCGGGGCCGAAGCCCACCACCCGCCGCAGCCCGCTCTCCCGGCGCAGCATGGCGTCCCGGGACGGCTTCATCATCACCCGCTCGTGGATGAGCCGCCAGTCCAGCCCGGTGTCCTTCCCCAGCTCCACCGTCACCCAGGTGCCCACCACGAACTCGTGGTGGGTTTTCCCCTCCATGGAGAAGGAATGGGTAAACCCGGCGTCACCCAGGCGCACACGGCGGCCGTGGTAGGTACCGGAGCCGCCCTCCCGCACCAGGACAGAGCCCTTGGCGTCGTTGGCGGCGACCAGGCGGGCGCGGCGCAGCTCCCCCTCCTCCAGGGTGGGCGCTTCGGTGTGGCGGGCGTCCTGGAGGCGCCGGGCCAGGGTACACTGGCCGCAGGCGTGGACAAAGGCCCGCTGGTAGGCCTTCCCCGCCCTCCGTACCACCACCAGGTGGTAGACCAGGCTGGCCGCCACCAGCGCCAGGGTAACGCGCTTGTCCACAAAGAAGAAGACCAGCGCCAGGACGGCCGCTGCCAGATAACCCAGGTAGAGCAGGCGCAGGCGGCGGTATTGGCGGATGAGGCCGCTTACCAGCTCCGCAGATTCTGATTTCATGGTGTGACACTCCTTTTGACCAGAACGGTACAAAAACTTTGTATTCATGTTCAGTGTAACAGAGATTTTTGTTCCGCACAAGGAGCAGCAGGCGGAGGGCGAACCGCGCCTTCTCTTATCTGTTTTGCACAAATTTTACTTGTTTTTTCTGACAAACTATAAAAATCAACCGATAATTTCTATAAATTTACAGCTTTAAGCGAAACAAATCTTCCATATTTGAAACGTAGAACGGGTATTTTTGAAATCTTAAATTCATTTTTCTGAAACCCACACAGAGTTTACAAATTTACTTTCCCATTTCATTGCCTTTTGCGAATGGAAAACCCGCGCCGCGGCCTGCTATCATAGTGCCACGGTAGTGAAGCGCCCCCATCCCCCGCAAGCAAGCACGGAACATCCCCAGTGAATGAACCGAACGAAAGGAAGGAATTGAACAATGAAGTTCAGGAAATTGACGGCTCTGCTCCTTTCCGCCTCCATGGCAGTCGGCCTGCTGGCCGGCTGCGGCGGCACCCCCTCTAACACGGAAACCGGCACTCCCTCCACCGGCGATCCCGGCACCGAGGCGACCGGCAGCGCCGCCTCCGGCGAGAGCAGCCTGAAGGGCAAGCGTGTCCGCGTGGTCATCGGCTCCACCTCCACCGGCGGCGACTCCTACATGATCGCCGACATGGTCACCCGCTATCTGGGCGAGGAGATGGGCTTCAACGGCAAGGTGGACGCCATCGGCAACGCCCAGGCGCTGGACACCATCTCCAAGGCCAAGGGCGACGGCACCACCATCATGATGTTCCACGACATGGCGTTCCTGAGCGTACTCTTCGGCGCGGTCAGTGAGGACTACGCCCTGGAGAACCTGACCGTCGGCCCCCGCATCGGCGTCAACCCCGGCGGCTGCTTTGTGGCCAAGGCCGACGCCCCCTACAACAACCTGAATGAGGCCGCCCAGTGGCTGGCCGATAACCCCGGCGAGGAGCTGCGGGTGAACATTGAGTCCGGCTCCGCCTCCCACCTGGACTTTGTGGTGTGGTATATGTGGGTTCAGGAGCAGTACGGCGACGAGGTGGCCAGCCGCATCAAGGCCCTGGTGGGCGGCACCACCGACGAGAAGAAGCAGCGCCTCTGGGACGGCAACACCGACATCATCTACGCCGACTACTCCTCCTGCGTGGAGTTCACCAAGGAGGGCGTGGACGCCCAGCTGGCCATGAAGCTCTTTGACACCTGCGGCAACCTGGAGGGCAGCGGCGTTATCTCCATGGCCGACGACGGCATCACCTTCAACGGCGAGCCCTTCGACTTCAACAAGGACTTCTTCATGCTCTTCCCCAAGGACATGGACGAGGGCATTCTGAATGAGATCGCCGCCGCCATGCAGAAGGTCTGTGAGAACCCCGATTTCCAGGCTGAGATGGCCGGCCTGCTCTACAGCGCCGTCACCGCCGAGGAGGCGGATCTGGAGGCCTCCCGCCAGTTCATCAGCGACAAGCGGGACATCGGCCAGGAGATCATCGACGTGGCCCCCGGCCTGGACGAGCTGACCTAATATCTGTTGGAGTGTCACCCCGTTGAAGCCCAGCCGGCGGTTGGCGCTTCAGCGGGGTGATATTCCGTGATACCACCCTGCGAAAGAGAGGTAATAAGATGCGTATCAATGTGGAGTATTCAACCCAGCACTGGATTTTCCCCATCATCACCATTGGAATTCTGGTGATTCTGGGCGTCCTGCTGATCGCCCTGGAGGGGCGGGCCCGGATCAAGGCGGGCAAGGGCTTTTTTGTCAAGCCCGGCCGCTTCTTCGTGGAACACTACGACAAGTTCAAATTCTGGGGTACGATCGCCCTGATGGTGGTCTACTTCTTCCTGCTGGACAAGCTGGGCTTCACCTTCTGGTCCATCATCTGCCTGTTCCTGTTCAACACCCTGTTTGCCAACAAGGCGCAGTTGAAAAACCCCAGGTACCACATCACCAGCCTGATCATCTCCGTGGTGGCCTGCCTGATTATCAGCGTTGTGTTCGGCACCGCGTTCGCCATCACCCTGCCCTCCGGTCTCCTCACCATTGAGATTCCGTCCCTGGGCTTCATTCTCTACTAAAGAAAGGCTGGTGTGATTCATGGGATTTGAACTGCCCTTCGTGATCGGCCCGGAGTACATCGCCGTGGCCCTGTTCGGCGTCGTCATCGGCATCATCTTCGGCGCCATCCCCGGTATGACGGCCACCATGGCCGTGGCCGTGTTCCTCCCCCTGACCTACGCCTACTCCATGGAGATGGCCCTCTATCTGCTGCTGGGCCTCTATGTGGGCGGCATCTCCGGCGGCCTGGTCCCCGCCATCCTCATCAACATTCCCGGCACCCCGTCGTCGGTGTGTACGACCTTCGACGGACACCCAATGGCCTTGCGGGGCGAGGGAGAACGCGCCCTGAAAATCGGCGTCACCTCCTCCTTCATGGGCGGCATGATCTCCCTGGTGGTGCTGGCCCTCTTCACCCCCATCCTGGCCGGCTGGGCCATCAAGTTCTCCGCTGTGGAGAAGTTCCTCATCATCCTCTTCGCCCTCACCGTCATCGCCGCCCTGTCCCGGGGCCAGATGCTCCGCGGCCTGTGGATCGGTATGCTGGGCGTGCTGGTAGCCATGATGAACCAGTTCTCCGTCAACAATGAATACCGCATGGTCCCTGAGTTCCTGGAGAGCCAGATGCAGAGCGGCTTCCAGCTCTTCCCCGTGCTCATCGGCCTGTTCGCCGTCTCCGAGATGCTCCAGCAGTGTGAGACTGGCATGCACGCCTCCTACAGCAAGGATGATACGCTGGAGGTCAAGAACAACGTCAAGTTCAGCCTTCTCCACGACTTCAAGGGGCAGATCATCAATGTGTTCCGCTCCGCCCTGCTGGGCACCTTCATGGGCATCCTGCCCGGTGTGGGCGGCTCCGCGGCCTCCCTGATCGCCTACTCCCAGGCCAAGAGCTGGTCCAAGCACCCCGAGCTGCTGGGCACCGGCGTGCCCGAGGGCCTGATCGCCTCTGAGACTTCCAACAACGGCCTGACCGGCGGCGCCCTGGTGCCCCTGCTGAGCCTGGGTATTCCCGGCGACTCCACCACCGCCGTCCTGATCGGCGCCTTCATGCTCCAGGGCATTCAGGTGGGCCCCCTGTTCATCACCAACAATCCGGTGATCTGGAACACCATTCTGGTGGCCCTGCTGTGCTGCAATATCCTGATGTACCTAGTCATGTTCTTCCCGGTGAAGCTGCTGGCGAAGATCGTCCTCATTCCCCAGGAGCGCCTGTACCCCGTGGTGCTCATGATGTGCACCGTGGGCGCCTACGCCACCCTCAACGGCCGCATGTTCGACGTGTGGTGCCTGCTGCTCTTCGGCATTGTGGGCCTTCTGATCAAGAAGTTCCACTTCCCCGTGTCCTGCTTCCTCATCGGCTTCATTCTGGGCGGCGACCTGGAGGACTATTTCATTCAGGTGCTCACCGCTTATAACGGCTCCCTGACCGGCCTGTTCGTGCGCCCCATGAGCTGGGTTATCTGGGCGCTGATCATCCTGTCCGTGGTCTACGCCGTTCTGGACAACCGCAAGGCCAAGCGCCAGGAGAAGGAGCTCTCCGGCAAGCAGTAATCATCATAACACCTCGATGTCATTCCGTCCGGCGCGCCCCGCGTCCGGTGGAATGACATCGGCCAAAAGGGAGTAATTCGTCTATGAGCGCACCGCTTTACATCAAGGTCAAGGACGCGGACAACGTAGCCATCGCGGTCCACGACATCCCCCGCGGCACCGGGGTCATGCCCGGCGTCGTCACCCGGGAGGACATCCCCCAGGCCCACAAGATCGCCCTGACTGACATCCCCAAGGGGGGCGAGGTGGTCCGCTACGGCGTGGTGCTGGGCTACGCCAAGGCTCCCATCCCCGTTGGGGCCTGGATCAACGAGCACATGCTGGACCTGCCTCAGTCCCCCGGCCTGGACGACATGCCCTACGGGACCAGCCTCGTCCCCATGGAAGAGCTGCCCGATCCGCCCCGCGGAACCTGGATGGGCTACCGCAACAAAACCGGCCCCGCCGGCACCCGCAACCTGCTGGGCATTGTCACCACCGTCCAGTGCGCCGCCGGTGTGGTCAACGTGGCGGTGGAGCGCATCAAGCGGGAGCTGCTGCCCAAGTACCCCAATGTGGACGGCGTGGTGGCAGTGAACCACCCCTACGGCTGCGGCGTGGCCATTAAGGCCCGGGAGGCCCACATCCCCATCCGGGCGGTCACCAACCTCATCCGCCACCCCAACTTCGGCGGCGAATTGATGGTGGTGGGCCTGGGCTGTGAAAAGCTCACCTACGACATGGTGCTCCCCCCGGAGGACATCACCCCGGAGAACACCCTCACCCTCCAGGACTACCGGGGCCACGACGCCATGATGCAGGCCCTGATGGAGATGGCCGAGCGGAAGCTGAAACGGCTCAACGAGCGCCGCCGGGAGGAGCTGCCCCTCAGCGAGCTGCTCATCGGCATGCAGTGCGGCGGCTCCGACGCCTTCTCCGGCCTCACCGCCAACCCCAGCGCCGGCTACGCCGCCGACATGCTGGTGAAGGGCGGCGCCACCGTGCTGTTCAGCGAGGTCACCGAGGTGCGCGACGGAGTGCATCTGCTGGCCGCCCGCTGCCGCGACGCGGCCGCCCGGGATAAGCTGGCCGCCGAGATGAAGTGGTACGACGACTATCTGGACGCCGGCGGCGTGGACCGGGACGCCAACCCCACCCCCGGCAACAAGAAGGGCGGCCTGGCCAACATCGTGGAGAAGGCCATGGGCTCCATCGCCAAGTCGGGCACCGCCCCCATCGAGGAGGTGCTCTCTCCGGCGGAGAAGCCCCATAAGCGCGGCCTGATCTACGCCGCCACTCCCGCCAGCGACATCGTCTGCGGCCCCTGCCAGTTGGCCAGCGGCATCGGGCTTCAGGTCTTTATGACCGGCCGGGGCACCCCCTACGGGCTGGCCGCCGCCCCGGTCATCAAGGTCTGCTCCCGCAACGAGATGAAGGAGCACTGGTTTGACCTCATCGACGTCAACGCCGGCCCCATCGCCACCGGCGAGAAGACCATCGCCGACGTGGGCGCCGAGCTGTTCCACCTGATTCTGGACGTGGCCAGCGGCGTGAAGAAGCCCTACTCCGACCAGTACGGCTTCCACAACGACCTGTGCATCTTCAATCCCGCACCTATTACCTGACAAGAGAAAGGTCGGTTTGGTATGGAAATCAAACAGGGGGGCGTCGTCTCCCGTCTGCTGGCCGACGTGCCCGTTCCCCGCATGTTCCGCGCCGAGCAGCTCTTCCCCCGGGAGCGCATTGCCCCCGCAGACATCCCCGCCGCCGTGGCGGGGGAGCTGTCCCGGGAGCCCTTCCGCTCCAAAATCCGGCCCGGCATGTCCATCGCCATCACGGCGGGCAGCCGGGGCATCGCCAACGTGGACCTCATCACCCGGTCCATCGTGGACTTTGTAAAGGCCAGGGGCGCCGTCCCCTTCATTGTGCCCGCCATGGGCAGCCACGGCGGCGCCACTGCCGAGGGGCAGTTGGAGGTGCTGGCCAGCTACGGCATCACCCCGGAGGCCATGGGCTGCGAGATCCGCAGCAGCATGGAGGTGGTGGAGCTGGGCACCTCCGACACCGGCCTGCCGGTGTACCTGGACAAAAACGCCTATGAGGCCGACGGTATCATCGTCTCCTGCCGCCTCAAGCCCCACAACGCCTTCCGCGGCCCCTACGAGAGCGGGCCCTGCAAGATGCTCGCCGTGGGCCTGGGCAAGCAGAAGGGGGCCGAGCGGGTCCACTCCGACGGCATGGGCAAGATCGGGGCCAACATCCCCTCCATCGCCAAGGTCATTCTGGCCAGGGCCCCCATCCTCTTTGCCCTGCCCTGCATCGAGAACGCCTATGACGAGACCTGCCGCATCGAGGCCATCGACAGGGAC
>ERZ808028.645-NODE-645-length-26421-cov-5.704411_pt1 | contig 26421 bp, 21 predicted proteins | sample MGYA00380184_ERZ808028 | MGnify/ENA primary metagenome ERZ808028 (study PRJEB31490, sample SAMN06133397) | mouse gut metagenome | isolation source: J8_1 | host: mice | place: China: Chengdu | collected 2015-05 ...
GTTCGGGTATTTTTCTTGCACTACATAAGATTATAACACATATTTCCATAACGTCAATATTTTTTTCTCGAATATCTGCATAATCTTTATTTTTTGTTATTATTTTAACTGACTTTCAAGTACTTCTGCAGCTTTTGCCAGGGCGTCGCTGATTCCCTCAGGGTTCTTTCCGCCTGCCTGGGCCATGTTGGGGCGTCCGCCGCCGCCGCCGCCCACTAAAGCTGCCGCCGCCTTTATCAGATTGCCCGCATGGGCTCCTCTCTCCATAGCCTTTGTTGTGGCCATTGCCATCAGGCTTACCTTGCCCTCTGCGGCCGAAGCCAGCAGGATTACGCCCTCGCCCATTTTTTCCTTTAACTGGTCGCCAAGGTCCCGAAGCCCGTTCATGTCAACGCCCTCCACCTTTGCGGCAAGGAGTTTCACACCTTTTACGTCCGTCACCTGGCTTAGAATGTCCTTTGCCGCATCCTTGGCAAGTTTACTCTTTAAGCTCTCAAGCTCACTGTGCAGAGCCTTATTTTCGCTAAGCAGATGGGAAACCTTCTCCGCCAGGTTATCCGGCCTCGCCTTTATGAGCTTTGCCGCCTCCAGAAGCTTGTTTTCCAGCTCATGATAATAATCCATCAACCCCTTGGCTGTAAGCGCCTCAATCCTTCGCACACCAGCGGCAACGCCCGTCTCAAAGAGAATCTTGAACGCAAGTATCGCGCCTGTATTTCCTACGTGTGTGCCGCCGCAGAACTCAATGGAGAAATCGCCCATGCTGACAACCCGCACGATATCTCCGTACTTCTCACCAAACAAAGCCGCCGCTCCTGTCTTTCTCGCTTCTTCAATCGGCATATTCTCTGCCTTCACAGTCAGGGACTTACGAATCTGCTCATTAACAATCTCCTCCACACGACCTAATTCCTCTGGAGTCAATGCAGAGAAATGGGTAAAGTCAAAACGAAGCCTGTCCGCATTTACTGAGGAGCCTGCCTGCTCCACATGATTTCCCAGAACCATACGCAGAGCCTTATGGAGAAGATGGGTGGCGCTGTGGTTATTGGCAGAAAGAGAGCGGTTCTTTGGGTCCACCTTAAGTGTCACCGTGTCCCCTGTCTTAATCATGCCTCTTGTCACATGGCCGATATGTCCGAATTTGCCGCCTAAAAGCTTCACAACGTCCTCAACCTTAAATTCTCCGTCCCCAGTCGTAATCGTCCCTCTATCGGCCTCCTGGCCGCCGCTGGTGGCATAGAAGGGCGTCTGCTCTACAAAAATCGTTCCTCTCTCGCCCTCCAAGAGTGCGTCGGCAATTTCTGTATCTGTCGTAAGAACGGTTACTTTAGAATCACAGGTCAGTTTGTCATACCCCACAAACTCTGTAGTAATGGCTGGATCAATAGACTCATAGACCGTCACGTCCGCACCCATATAATTCGTAACCGCCCTTGCGCCCCGCGCAGTTTCTCTCTGAAGGTCCATGGCCTTCTGAAAACCTTCCTCGTCCACAGACATTCCTTTTTCTTCCAGTATCTCACGGGTCAGGTCAAGGGGGAAGCCATAGGTATCATAGAGCTTAAAGGCGCTTTGGCCCTTAAGGGTCTTAACTCCCTTAGAAGCCATCTCCTTTACCATATCAGCCAGGATAGACAAGCCCTGGTCAATGGTCTTGCTAAACTGTTCCTCCTCCTTTGCCACCATTTTGAAGATAATTTCTTTCTTCTCCTCCAACTCCGGATATCCGTCCCTGGATCCTTCAATCACCGTTTGAGCCAGCTTCACAAGGAACTCACCCTGAATATTCAGGATTCTTCCATGGCGGCAGGCACGGCGCAAAAGGCGGCGCAGCACATAGCCTCTTCCCTCATTAGAGGGCATGATTCCGTCGGAAATCATGAAGGTCACGGAACGGATATGGTCTGTAATGACACGGATAGATACATCTGTATCAGCATCCTTGCCGTACTCCACGCCCGCAAGTTCACAGACATGGGTTCTCAGGGCTTTGATGGTATCAATGTCAAACATGGAGTCTACATCCTGCACAATGCAGGCCAGACGTTCAAGCCCCATTCCAGTGTCAATATTCTTCTGCTCAAGCTCTGTATAATGATTGTTCCCGTCATTGTCAAACTGGGTAAATACATTGTTCCAGATCTCCATATAGCGGTCACAGTCGCAGCCTACCCTACAGTCTGCCTTGCCGCAGCCATATGCCTCCCCGCGGTCATAGTACACCTCGGAGCACGGTCCGCAGGGACCGGCGCCATGCTCCCAGAAGTTGTCCTCTTTTCCAAACCGGAAGATTCTCTCTGGCGCAATCCCAATCTCCTTATTCCAGATCTCCCACGCCTCGTCATCCTCCAGATACACAGACGGATACAGCCTGTCAGGGTCAAGACCTACAACCTCTGTCAAAAATTCCCATGTCCAGTGGATGGCTTCCCTCTTAAAATAATCTCCAAAGGAGAAGTTTCCAAGCATCTCAAAAAACGTACCGTGCCGCGCTGTCTTCCCCACGTTCTCAATATCCCCTGTGCGTATGCACTTCTGGCAGGTGGCAACCCGCCTCTTCGGGGGAATCTCCTGTCCAGTAAAATAAGGCTTCAGCGGCGCCATCCCCGAATTAATCAGCAACAGACTCTTATCGTTATGCGGCACCAGCGAAAAGCTTTTCATTTTTAAATGCTCCTTGCTCTCAAAAAAATCAAGAAACATCCTTCGCAATTCATTTACTCCGTATTTCTGCATGATATCCTCCTGTTTTTATTCTGGCCAAACCAGACTCTAAGAAATAATTATAAAGAGAAGCAGGCGGTTTGTCAATGTTCCACCTGCTTCTCTTTTATGACTGTGCCATTGCTTTCTCAAAAGCCTCCAACAACATCTCCCGTTCCAGCGGCTTGTACACGAATGCTTTTACACCAATATTATCCGCTTCGTTAATCGTATCGTCATACGCCAGGGAAGATACCATCACAATTCTGGCAAAGGGATAATCCTTCAAAATTGCTTCAGCCGTCTCCAGGCCGTCTATTCCGGGCATAATAATATCCATCGTCACCAGGTCCGGATCCACCTCGCCGTACCGGTCGATAGCCTCCTCTCCATCCCGACAGTAAGCTACAATCTCATAATCTGTGCCCGCCAGTAGCTTCTGCATCTGCATTTCAATTACTCGGGAATCATCCACCACCATGAGTCGCTTTCCCATAAGATGCCTCCTTCTTAAAGCTTATTATCATGTTCCATATTATGTTGCAAAAAAACCGCCTACTTTTCCTTCGGCTCAAGACAGGTCAGCTCTGCATTCTCATTACCGTCGCTGGTATACACAAGCTCAAAATGCTCGCCACACCCCTCCGGTACATAACGTCCCTGATGAAACGACGGGATCCCAAAACGGGAAGCCACCTTCGTTACCTGGTACAGCCGCGCTGCAATCTGTCCACACAACATATTAAAATACTCTTTTGAAAAATCTTCCACATCCTGATGTGTAATTTCTTCTTCCTGCATCATATACTTTGTCAACCGGGCAAACAAGGACGCCTCCGCACACATTGACACACTTGTGCGGAGTCCCCGTTCAAAAGTCGCATATACTGTATACATCTCACCCGTCGGCTTGACATTGCCCTGCTTAAGCGATATTCCGGCTGCCTGCTGCGTCACGCCGCGGGTAATCTGATCAAAAATTTCTTTCAATCCCTCCTGGGGTACTACAGTATCCAAGTAAATCCCCCTTTCGTATAGTACAGGAGCTACAATAGACAAATCTCTCCGCCCACCAGCCTTGCATCCACCATACTGGTCTCCTTAGCCAATGGCATCGTCAGATCCCCGATGGTAAGCGCCACTCCCGGATAGGCAATGCTACACTTAAGCCTGCATCCACCCTGCTCCTCCAGCTTTTCCTTAATCTTCTTAAGCTCTTTATCAAACTGGCTAAGCTTCATCCGACCAATGGACAAATCCAACCGAAGCTTACCCATACGCTGGGTTCTTGTGGGACTGTCTGGCTGGCGTTCAAGCTTTTCAAGTTCAGCCTCCTGCTTTTTAATGTTCAGTAACAGGGTCTCCCTCTCGAAATCCGCAAAGGGCTGTCCCCCCAAAAATATAGAAGTAACACTTTCTGATTTTGAGCCGACAACCTTGGCGTCTACCCCCTGGGCCGCTCGAATTCGTCCGCCGATAATTGTTCCTCTTCCGCTGCGGACATTCACCTCACCGTCACAATATACGTCGCAGTTTACAATACAATCTGTCTGCAGGCTTCCCCGACAGTGAACCGTACAGTTCTCCATATACTTTGCGTAAACATCATGGTGCGCTCGAATCATTGCCCTGGAATCACCCAGAATTCCCTTGGCTACAATCAGGTCGCCGCCCGCCTCAATCTCGGCAGCCTCCACGACTCCGTCAATGGTAACATTACCGATTGTACGAACCGAAAATCCGCTGCCTACATCACCATGAATATGTACATCACCCACAAAATTAATATTACCAGTAGAAAAGTCTACATTCCCGCTAATCTCCAAAACAGACTTAACCACAAAGCTGCGTCCGCTGAATTCCACACGCCCCGACTTAACCGCCAGAAGCTGCATTCCATCCTCACTGGCCTCCGTATTACGTCCTTTAGGAAGATTCGGTGTCTTTCCTTCCTTGCACGTAATCTCCTCGTCCAATACCGTTCTTCCCGCAACTCCGGGTACGGGAGGCACAATCTGACAGATGGGCTGCCCCTTTTCCACATTCTGGACAATATTCAAGTGGAAATAATCCACCCTGCCGTGCTCATCCTCCTCAAACTTCTTTCTGACAGTACGCTTGAAGAAGTCTTCAATATAGCCGTCCTTCCCATGAACGACCGCCCTGCCCCGCGCAATCAGGAACAGATGGAAGTACCGGTCTTGTGCATCAGGCAGCGCATCCAAAAGCTCCGTATTCAGTCCATAGGAAACGCCGCTCTCCTTCAGAATCCCATCCAGCATCTCCTTATCCAGTTCCCTTCCTTCTCCTATAGGCGGAAACACAACAAGCCATGCGGCCAACTGATCAGCGGTAACATAAATAAGAGGCTGTGCATCCAGTTGGAATGGAGGTTCTTCTTCCACTTCCTCCTCCCCATCTTCCTTTGCCTCAGACTCCTCCTCGGAAGGCGACTCTGGCTCCGGCTCCTTGGGAATCTGGGACAGACGGTCAGCAGCTACGGCCGTAATCGCTCTACGAAGCCGTGACAACTCTTTTTCCAGATTCTCATCCACAGGCCCGTCGTCATCTCCGTAATCCAACCGCAGATGTGGGAGCGGTGCATATCCCACCTGCTCTCTCCATTTCTCATATAACAGGATAAACGGATGCTCATGGGATAGTATCAGTTGATTTATGTCAGGTTCAGGCTGGGGCTCTGACAAAGGTACCGTCTGATCTCCCTGTATTGGTTCCAGATCCGGTAACGATTGTTCCTGGGATTGTTCCTGAGCTTGTTCCCCATCCCGCTCTGTCCGTTTGAAACCAAACAATCGACCCCAAAAACCACTCTTAAACTCCATACTTCTCCACCTCCCTTATCAAAATCTATCGGGCAGAATACATAAAAACAAAAAGGCTCCGACAATAAACTACCTCGATAAATATTGGTGTTATCAATCTTGACATACTGCTACAATTCTTATTATACTCTCGTCCATACCATATTGACAAGAGGAAATTTGTATAAATGTCTAAAATCTGGTACAATTATTTTAATTCAATCTCTTCAAGCTCCTTTGGCGGCAGCTTTTTCGTAGACCCTGCCACCAGCTCCTGAACCTTTTTCTTCGCCTTGTCTACCTGAAGATTGGTTCCGGCTCCAGCCACACAGCCACCTGGACATCCCATTCCCTCAATCAAGCAGCCGTTCATGCGGCCCACCTTGGCGAGAGAAAGAATCTTCTTACATTCTGCAAGCCCTTCTGCATGGGCAATCTTAACATCCACACCCGGATAGTATTCCTTGACACAGTTCTCGATGGCGTTCGCCACACCGCCTGCATAGGCGTACCCGCGTCCTGCTCCTGTGGCATTGTGGAAGGAGGATTCCGCCTCATACTTACTCAAGTCAATATCCTTTGCATCGAACATGGCCTGAAGTTCTTCAAAGGTAATGACAAAATCCACATCACTTCTGACCGTTCTTCGCATAGCCTCCAGCTTCTTGGCCGCACATGGTCCGATGAACACCACCTTTGCATTGGGATGCTCCTTCTTAATGGTACGTGCCGTGGCAACCATGGGGGTCAGCTCCTGAGACACCTGCTCTACCAAATCCGGGAAATACTTCTTAGCAAGCATGGCCCAGGACGGACAGCAGGAGGTTAGAAGGAACGGAAGCTCTCCTGTTGTCACCTTATTTACATAATGGTGCGCCTCCGCGATGGCTCCTATGTCCGCTCCCAAGGCAACCTCATAGAATTCGGAGAACCCAAGCTCCTGAAGAGCTGCTTTTAGATTTCTCGGAGTGATATTGTCGCCGAACTGTCCGGCAAATGCAGGCGCAATCTCGGCAATAATCTGGTCGCCTTCTGACAATGCCCTTGCAAGCTGGAAAATCTGTGATTTATCGGAAATAGCGCCGAAGGGGCAGCTTACCATACACATACCGCAGGAAACACATTTCTCATTATTAATTACAGCCCTGCCATGCCTGTCTGTCTCAATCGCTCCCACCCCACAGGCTTTTGCGCAGGGACGCTCCTTCTTAGAGATGGCGTCATAGGGACAGGCAGCTTTACATTTTCCACACTTAATACATTTTGACTGATCTATGTAGGAACGACCATTTACCATGGAAATGGCGCCTTTTGGACAGACCTCCATACAAGGATGGGCCAGACATCCCTTACAGACGTTGCTCACCTCGTAGCCCTTCTCTTCACACCCTTCGCATGCAGACGGGATGACCTGCATAAGCGGCGGCTCATAATATTTATCGGAAATGTTGCTGGCTTCCACACCCATTGTCAGGTGGACCGGCTTATTCTCTGGTCTTAAAGAAAGTCCCATCGCAAGCCTTAAACGCTCTCTTACGACTGCACGAGCACGGTAAACGCTCTCGCGGTACTTCATAGTATCTTCATTCACAATCTTGTACGGAATTTCTTCCATGTCATTAAGCAAAGTATCGGCATCTGCTTTAAAACCAAGCCTTGCTACCTCCTCAAATACGGTTCTTCTGATCCTTCTGACTGTGGTATCCAATCCTCTTATCATACAGACAATTCCTCCTAAACTATATGTAGATTTTTGTTATCTGATATAAATATACTTGATTGTTAAATAATTGTCAACCAATTCCAATGTTCTATATTTGAAACAATCTATTAACCTTATCTTAAAATTTATAAACCAACACCATACTGTTCAAAAATCCATGATTGACCACTTTCAACCATCTTCACTAAATATTTTTCCTTTACTTCCTCAAAAAACTCATTGATTGCATCCGGATGATTTTTCAAAAACCATTTTATATGATTTTCTATATAATTAATTCTGATTTTCGCATCATTTAAATCATTAGGACATCTTTTCATCTTCTCGTCAATACTGTCAAATCCTTCAAATGGCTCATTTAACCGTTCTTTCGTCATCTCAATATACTCAGGATTAATATCAATCCCAATACTTCTCCGATTAAGTTGTTGACACACACGCAAACAAGTACCCGAACCGACAAATGGATCAACAACTAAATCCCCCTCTTTACTTGACGCCAAAATCATTCTTTCATACAGTCCCTCTGGTTTTTGAGTCGGATGCTTTTTTCGGTTTCGATTACAGTAATGCATATGAGAAAACTCCCATACATTTCCAGGATTAGCCCCACGCATATTATTAACTGAACGATAATATTTTTGCGGGACACGAATTGCGTCCAAATCAAATAAAAACTTCTTTGAGTTTTTGGTAAACATCAGTATATCATCATGTCTTGGACTAAAACCTTTTGTTTTTCCAATTCCTTGAGTGTAAAACCAGGTAATCCAGCTATTAAAGAACATATCCAATTCTTGTTCCAGGATTGAATAGATATAGGAAATATATTTCATTCCCATAAAAATGTATATTGTTCCATCCGGCTTCAAAATCCTTTTCGCTTCTTTTATCCAGTCTCGGCTAAATTCAAGATATTCTTCAAACTCCAGTTTATCTTGACTTGTTCCATAATCCTTATTCAAATTGTAGGGGGGATCTGTTACAATAAGGTCTGCAATACCGTCTTCCAATTTACGAAGTTCTTCAACGGCATCGCCACAAATTGCATTTAATCTTTTATCCATTTATTTTTTTGAGCCTCTCTAAAAAAGTCCTCAATACTTCTTCTGGAGCTGTTTAAGTATTTGTTATCTAATAATTTGCACATCTCCCATGTTGTTCGATACTGATATGTAACATAATGAATATCTTTTATTTGAATCTGCCCTGTACCAAGCGCTGGATTATAATTGATGTCAGCATCGCTGATATATTTCAAATCATATGCATTATGAGCTACGATTTACATAATTCCATCCATCAGTCTTGTACGCTTATTTCTCTGTACATATACTTTATGCTTCAGCGATAAAATGATAAACATAAAAATATCCTCATATCGCATTTCATTATGTCCCTTTCATATATCTTTACAACAGGAAAATATTATGCTTCTTACAGGTTTCCCGCATCTCCTTGGGCCAAAGGCTTGCCTGAACCTCCCCCACATGGGCGCGGTCCAAAAGCAGCATACAAAGCCTTGACTGTCCGATTCCGCCGCCAATGGTATATGGAAGCTCTCCCCTTAACAACATCTGGTGATAGGGAAGTTCTTTACGCTCCTCACAGCCTGCCTTTTGTAGCTGCTCCTCCAGAGATTTCTCATCCACCCGAATTCCCATACTAGAGATCTCTAGGGCGCTTTTTAGATGCTCAAACCAGAACAGGATATCCCCGTTCAACTGCCAGTCGTCATAGTCCGGCGCCCGCCCGTCGTGAGGCTTGCCGCTTGCAAGCTTATCCCCAATCTTCATCAGGAATACACAACCATACTCCTTTGTAATCAGGTTCTCCCTCTCCTTTGGCGTCTTGTCCGGATAACGGTCCTCCAACTCCTGGGAGGTGATAAAGGTTACATCCGCTGGAAGCTTCTTGGCAGCGTCCGGATATTTGTACCACACCTCATGCTGCATATGCTTGATAATCTTGAAAATATTGCGGACAGTCTCCTTTAGCGTTTCTTCTGTCCGTTCCTCCTTCGTAATTACCTTTTCCCAATCCCACTGGTCCACATAACAGGAATGAAGATTATCCAGCTCCTCGTCGCGGCGGATGGCATTCATATTCGTGTACAGCCCTTCTCCTGGCAAAAAGCCGTATTCATGCAGCGCCATACGCTTCCACTTGGCAAGAGAATGCACCACTTCTACCGTCTCATCCGGAATTCCGGCAATATCAAATTTAACCGGACGCTCCACCCCGTTTAAGTCGTCATTCAAACCGCTGCTTTTCTCCACAAACAGCGGGGCTGAGATTCTCTCCAGATTCATCTCTTTCCCAAACTCCTTCTGGAATGTGTCACGAATATACTTAATGGCTTCTTGCGTCTCACGGACACTGAGCCTTGGATCATAATTTTCTGGTAATATTAAAGACATGTCTTTTCTTCCTTTCATAGTTTAACTTTCTTTTGCAAATATTTTCTGCGCATAATAAACAGACTGCATAGCGTCCTTTCCATAGAAATCCGCCCCAATCATATCTGCATACTCCTGATTCAGCACAGCGCCGCCCACCATTACCTTACAATCTGGTTTTTGCTGTCTTAACAGTTTTATCGTGTCCTCCATACTTACAACCGTGGTGGTCATCAGCGCGCTTAGGCCCACCAGACGGACCTCCTCCATGACAGCACATTTTACAATCGTCTCCGGCGAAACATCCTTTCCCAAATCAATTACGTCAAAGCTGTAATTCTCAAGCAGCACCTTTACAATATTTTTCCCAATATCATGAATATCCCCCTTCACTGTTGCAAGGATTACTTTGTTCTTGTTCTTTACCTGTCCGCCCTTCTGTGCAAGAGAATCCTTAAGCACAGCAAATGCAATCTTAGCAGCGTCTGCGCTCATAAGAAGCTGGGGAAGAAACACAGTCCCTTTCTCGAAGCCCTTCCCCACCTCATCCAATGCCGGAATCAAATACCGGTTGATAATTTCAAGAGGCTCCTGGGTCTTTAGAAGCTCCAATGCTTTATGGTGGGCTTCCTCTTTTAATCCCTTTTCAATAGCAACTCTTAACGTAAGGCCGCTGTCTTGGGAAGGGTTAGATAAATTTTCCTGAGTAAAGGCGCCATATTTGCGGATATAGGCTTCACAATTTGGGTCATAGCCCATCAACGCACAGAAGGAGTCATAGGAGCGCATCATATCCTCAGAGGAAGGGTTAATAATTCCTGCGCTCAATCCACTATGCAGCGCCATGGTATAGAAATTAGCGTTAATCACAGGACGGCAGGGAAGACCAAAGGAAATGTTGGAAACACCTAACACCGTACAAACACCATAGGCTTCACGAACCATTCTTAGCGCGTCAAGGGTAGTCTTGGCGCCCTCCGGCTCTGAGCTGATTGTCATGGCAAGCACATCCACTACGATATCCTTCTTTGCAATCCCGTATTTCGCCGCTTCTTCTATTATCCTTCCAGCAATGCGGCATCGACCTTTCGCAGTCTTTGGGATTCCCTCCTCGTCGATGGTAAGGGCCACAACTGCGCCGCCGTATCTTTGTATCAAGGGGAAAACAGCGTCCATAACCTCCTGCTTTCCATTAACAGAATTAATCATGGGCTTTCCATTATAGATACGCATAGCGCTTTCCATGGCACGGATATCCACAGTATCAATCTGCAAAGGAAGGCTTGTCACGCTCTGCAATTCCGTTACGGCCTCCCTCATCATAGACACCTCGTCAATATCCGGAAGCCCTACATTGACGTCAAGGATATGGGCGCCTTTATCCTGCTGGGTGACACCCTCCCTTAAAATATAATCCATATCATGGTCTTTTAACGCCTGTTTAAACTTCTTCTTTCCTGTTGGATTAATCCGTTCACCGATAATCACAGGCTTTCGGTTCAACACAACTGCCCTGCCATAAGAGGAAACAATGGTATCCTCTTTTGCCACAGGAGGCTTGGGAGACCTTCTACCCGCCATCTCTACCATAGCGCGGATATGGTCTGGCGTTGTTCCGCAGCAGCCTCCAACGGCACACGCGCCAAGCTTCAGAATCTCCCCCATGGTTTCTGCAAATTCCTCTGGCGCTACATCATAATACACCTCCCCATTTTTCTGTTTTGGAAGCCCCGCGTTAGGCTTTACAATAACAGGTATGGAGGTGTACTCCATAATTTGTCTCAGCACCGGAAGCATCTGGCTAGGTCCTAAGCCACAGTTAATCCCCAGGGCGTCCACACGGAGCCCCTCTAGCATGGCCACCACCGCAGGCACATCCCCGCCTGTCAGAAGTTTCCCCTTCTCGTCAAATATCATGGTAACAGTGACTGGGAGGCTTGTATTCTCCTTGGCAGCCAATACCGCTGCCTTCACTTCATAGGTGTCGCTCATAGTTTCAATATGAATAAAATCCGCACCGGCAGCCTCTCCGTAGCCCATGACCTGACCAAATGCCTTATATGCATCTTCAAATTCCAAATCTCCCATAGGCTTTAATAGTTTACCGGTAGGGCCTACATCAAAGGCAATATAGGTCTGCCTTTCATCGTGTACGCCAAGGGCTGCCGCCTTCTTTGCGTTTGCTACGGCAGCTTCTACAATCTCCTTTAAACAGTATTGGGAGCCATGAAATTTCAAGGCATTTGCACCAAATGTATTGGTCAGGACAATATCGCTGCCGGCTTCAAAATATTGGCGATGGATGTCAATAATCTCGTCGGGGTGGGTCAGATTCCAGGTTTCGGGAAGCTCTCCCGCCTTGAGTCCTTTCGATTGGAGGAGGGTGCCCATACCTCCGTCAAAATATAACAGGTCTTTTCCTAAACGTTTTCGTATCATATCATCTACCTTATCCTTAAAATGCTTCATATTTAAATGCGGCGGTAATTACAGTCGATTTTATCGCAGGATTCACAGCCCTGCACATGACAGGGAATATTCATTTTACTCAGTCCGATTACAGCCGTCACTGATTTTGTGGGGGTTAGCATATTACCCTCAGTCATGGATAAACCAATCCTCTTTGGCGCGTCCAGCATACGGAGAATCTGCTCCTGATGAAGAATAGAGAAATCCCCGTAACCAGGACTGAATCTGGGCCTTAAGTAGTACCCATTTTCTTCCTCCTCCCTTCGCAGCTTCTCCTGGCAGCAATCCAGATATTCTTCCAGCATGGCTGCTGCGCATGCCTGCAGAATCACAACTCTTGCCATATCGGTAAGCGTATACCTGCGAAGAAGGGTATCCACACCCACTCCAAGGGTCGCGCCAAGGATGAAGGCTTTCTCACAGCTTTTTAAATTCCTTGAAAGATTCCTGCTTTTGATCTTTAATGTTCCGATAGACAGACAGCCCTCATCTTCCATGGACACGTCAAAAATGCGATAAATGCTCCGTCTGCCTGCCGCCTCCTCCAATTCCCTAAAAGAACTGGAGATTAACGCAAGCGTACGGCCATCTATCGCATGGTTTCCGTATCCTAAGTAACGAACTGCCTCTTTTGTTCTTACATCCATACGTTTTCCTTCTTTATGAATCTGAAACCATATTGAAAAAGCTCTTATTATGCTACAATCTCTGACAGGTTCCTCATGATTGCCTCGGCAACCTCCGGCTTGTTCATGGAATATACATGAATATGATTCACACCGTTTGCAATCAAATCTATAATCTGGTCAGTAGCATATGCAATCCCTGCCTGCTGCATTGCCCCAGGATCATCACCGAACCGGTCAACGATTGCCCGAAACCTCTCCGGCAGAATGGTTCCCGACAGGCCGCCAATCCTTGCAATCTGCTTCTTGTTGGTAACCGGCATGATTCCTGGAAGCACCGGAACCGTAATGCCTTTTTCACGGATTCGATACAGGAAATTATAGAGGATATTGTTATCAAAAAACATCTGGGTGGTCAAAAAATCCACTCCGCAGTCAACTTTATGCTTCAGATTCCGGATGTCATCCTTCTTATGCTCTGTCTCTACATGGCCCTCCGGATAACAGGCGGCGCCGATACAGAACTCCCCCTGCTTACGGATATCCTCAATCAGCTCACTGGCATAGCGATAATGGCTTGGCAGCGGGAACTCACTCTCTGAAGGAATATCTCCCCTGAGGGCCAGGATATTCTCAATCTGATTCTCCTTCAACTGGTCTATAACCCTATGGACCTCCTCCTTCGTGGAGGAAACACAGGTTAAATGTGCCAGGCTCGTCACGCCAAAATCCTTCTCAATCTGGGTGGCAATACTGACGGTATTCTTGCTGGTGCCGCCGCCTGCGCCATAAGTCACGCTGATAAACGACGGCTTCAACGCCGCAATCTTCCTCGTAGCGCTAAGCACGCTGTCATATCCCGCGTCGGTCTTTGGCGGAAATACCTCAAAGGAAATATGCGGTTCTTCACTCTTAAGTATATCTCGAATCTTCATAGTTATCTTTCCTTCATAAACACTGCGTCTCCTACATGCTGTCGTAGAGAGCCTCATACTGCTTCGCAGAATTCCCCCATGAGAAATCCTGGCTCATAGCGCGTTCCACCATCTTATTCCAGTCCCGTTTTCTGTCGTAATAAATCCTCTCAGCATAACGAACCGTTGCCATCATCTCATGGGCATTATAATTCGTAAAGCTAAAGCCTGTACCCGTCTTCTCGTATTCATTGTATGGCTCAACCGTATCCTTAAGTCCACCCGTCTCCCTTACAATCGGAAGGGTGCCGTATCTTAAGCTCATCAACTGGCTCAATCCGCAAGGCTCAAACAGAGACGGCATCAAAAAGGCGTCGCAGGAAGCATAGATTCTATGGGACAATGGGTCTGAATAATAAATGTTGGCAGACACCTTTCCCTGATACTTCCATTCAAAATGACGGAACATGTTCTCATACTTCTCCTCACCTGTGCCGAGCACCACAATCTGAATGGCATCCTGGCAAAGCTCATCCATCACATAGGCAACCAAGTCAAAGCCCTTCTGGTCCGTAAGCCTGGACACAATACCAATCATCATGGTATGAGTATCCTGATTCAGATTCAGCTCCCTCTGAAGCGCCAGCTTGTTCTTCACCTTCTCCTTACGGAAATTATCGATATCATAATTCTTCTCGATATGCGGGTCTGTGGCAGGATTATAGTCGTCATAGTCGATACCGTTGACGATACCGGAGAGACAGTTGGCCTTGGCATTCATAAGCCCGTCCAGCTTCTCGCCGTAGAACGGCATCTTAATCTCCTCAGCATAGGAATTACTAACCGTAGTAACTCTATCGGCATAGACGATGCCTCCCTTTAAGTAGTTGGCATCCTTGTACGCCTCTAGCTTGTCCGGTACGAAGTAATACTGGGGCAGACCTGTAATGTCACGCACTCTCTTGGTATCCCAGGTTCCCTGGAACTTTAAGTTATGTATGGTCATAATTGTCTTAATCCCGCGGTAATACTCGGTTCCAAACCGGAAATTGTCAAGATAGATAGGAATCAGTCCTGTCTGCCAATCGTGGCAGTGGATGATATCCGGACGGAAATCAATCACCGGCAAAGCGCTTAACACTGCCTTGGAGAAGAACGCAAACTTCTCGATATCAGCATACATATCTCCATAAGGTGCAAAGCCGTTAAAATAATACTCGTTATCTATAAAATAGAATGTAATTCCCTCGTGTTCGTATGTCAGTACGCCTACATACTGCTTTCTCCAGTTCAAATCCATATAGAAATGCGTATGGTAAGCGAGTTTTCCTTTCCATTCTTCCTTCATGCACATGTATTTTGGCAGCATGACACGGACATCGTATTTATCCTTATCAAAATATTTCGGCAGAGAACCGACAACATCCGCAAGTCCTCCTGTCTTAATAAATGGTACTGATTCTGATGCTGCAAATAGTATTTTTTTCATACTCTTTTCCTCCAAACCTCACATATATATTCCTATTATACCCTACTTTTGCTCAGAAGAAAAGTATTTATCTGTTTTTATATTCTAATCTTATGGTGTCTGCAATCAACGCAATAAACTCTGAGTTGGTCGGTTTTCCTTTCCCGTTACTGACCGTGTACCCAAACAGGTCGTCCAGCGTATCTAGTTTTCCTCTACTCCATGCTACTTCTATGGCATGACGGATTGCACGCTCCACCCGACTTGCCGTTGTCTGATGTTTTTTCGCCACTGTGGGATACAATACCTTGGTGATGGCGTTAAGTACGTCCATGTCCTCCACCGCCATGATAATCGCATCCCTGAGATAGTGATAACCTTTGATGTGCGCAGGAATTCCTATTTCATGAATCATGTCTGTCACCCGCCCCTCCAGGTTCGGCTCAGACCGGTTATCCATCACCGCGCCGACAGCCGAAGCCTGGGGCTTTAGTTCATGCCGGATTACCTGGTTGGCATGTTTAATCCTGTTTAGCACCATCTCATTGTTAAATGGTTTCATGATGTAATAGCTTGCACCCTTCTTGAAGGCATCTTCTGTAATTCGTTCCTGTCCCACTGCTGTAACAACAATAAAATCAGGATGCTTCTTAAGTCCTTTGTCATTGCTGACCATTTCCATTACGCTAAGGCCGTCCATCTTGGGCATAATCAGATCAAGCAAAACAACGTCGGGCTGCTTCTCTTTAATCAGATGATACATGTCCTCCCCGTTGTTAGCCTTCCCCACCAGATTTAATTCCTCGTCATTGCTTATGATTTCGCCAAGCAAGTCCAGAATTCTTTCATTGTCGTCGGCTATAGCCACGTTTATCTCTCTCATTTTACGCAATGCCTCCTTTCCTAACATCAAAAACTGTCGAGTTTGATTATAAAGTCTGGCACATGGAAAAACAAGAAATTGCTGTCGTAAAATTTTGACTATTATCGACAACTATTTTACTATTCGACATTTTTCATCATATCTTCTATAAATATACCATATCCCTTGGTGGCGTCATGGACAAACACATGGGTAACGGCGCCGATTAGCTTTCCATTCTGGATAATCGGGCTTCCGCTCATACCCTGCACGATTCCTCCGGTCACAGAAAGCAGCCTATTGTCCGTCACTTCAATGACAATTCCCTTGTTGACCTCACTGGTATTTTTGTCGATTTTTGTCACACGAATCTGATAATCCTTCACCGTCCCTTCCACGGCGCAGCGGATGGTTGCAGGCCCCTCCACAATCTCCTCCTTTACCGCCGTCTCCATGGGCGTTTGGTCGGCAAATAAAGCGTCAATTCTGTCAATGGTGCCAAAAATTCCGCAGTCAGTGTTATTGGTGATATTCCCCAATACATTATAATTATTGTAGACGATAATTCCCTCCATTCCACCGGGAGTACCGTCCTGCCCTTTTTGGATATCACGGATACTGGTCTCGTAGACTCTGCCGTTGTGAATCTCAAGCAAAGCATTGGTATCCACGTCATGAATCCCGTGGCCTAAGGCGCCGAACCGGCTGTTTGTGTTGAGAAATGTCACAGTCCCAAGTCCCTGGGCATTGTCCCGCACCCAGATTCCAAGCTTGCACTCTCTGGCATTTAACCGCACAGGCTTCATTCGGATATTCATATACTGCTCATCCCTGCGCACCCGCAAGATAATATCCTCATTTCCCAGCTTCTTAACCGTCTCCGCAAGCTCATTCTTGTCATGGATTGTCTGTTCATTCAGAGCCACAATATAGTCTCCCGCTTTCACAAGGTTTGCCGCTGGCTCATAGTCCATGCCGTCCTCCGCCGTAATGGAATCCGTCCCAAGCACCATGACTCCCTCTGTCTCTAAGTAGATTCCAATAGGCATCCCGCCGGGAATGACCATATTTTCCGAAGATGTTGCGGCGTTTACCTCAGCCTCCAGCCTGCTTCGCTGATATTCGATCAGATAATAACCGCCTCCCACGGCAATCAGAAACGTAACGATCATAATCAGGATTCTTCGATACCAGTATTTTCTCATCTTCATAAACCTCGACTTTCACATTCAGAATTCTTACTTCCTTATTATGTGACAGTTCCCGAAAATTTACTCAGATTTTGGCTGATATATTTCTGAGCCAATAGCCCCAACAACAATGATGACCGCGCCCAGCATCTGCAGCAGGGTCATATGTTCATGGAAAATAACAAATCCAACCAGCGTCCCTACCACCACCTCTAGGGCAGAAAGAATACTAGTGGTGGTTGCCTCCACATATTGGGTTGATTTCACACAGGCCACATTGGCAACCATGGTACACAGGATTCCGATTCCAAACAGATTCCAGAGTAAAGACAAGACCGGCGTGCTGCTCATATGTACGGATAGGGCGCTAAAGTCAATGCCAAACAGCAGAACCAGCGCAGCGCCTAAGAAGCCATAGACTAACAAGGTATCTCTCTCATAGTCTTTGGCAAAAAACTTGGGAAGAAGAATCTGCAGGGCAACTCCCACCCCATTAATGACTCCCGCAAGAATTCCCAGTCCATCAAGCCTCATATTGCCGCTTCCCACTAAGTCGGCCACCAGCACCGCGCCAATTAGACAGACAAAGATGGTAATAATCTTGCTCTTTTTTAGCTTCTCCCGAAACATGAACCTTCCCAAAATCGCCACCCAGATGGGACTCATAAACATCAGCACCGTCGCCACGCCCACAGGTATCCTGGAAACAGCTACGCTGTAGCTCACAAAACTGATACTGTACGCTGCTGCTCCGTATGCCAGGCAGATGAATATACCCTTAAGGTCAATTTTTAGGGCAGAGGGGTTGGTAAAAATTAAAAACAGGAAGTAAGCCCCTCCCGCCAGCGCGCACCGAAAAAAGGAAATTTCAAGATTGGTGAACTGATACTGTGATAGGGTTCTCACAAACACACCCATGATTCCCCACATGACTGCTGTAATAATAGCAAGAGCCATCCCCTTCGTACGATTATTCATAGACAGCTTCCTTTCTTCTGTATATGACCTCATTATCTTTGATTGTCATTACAACCTTAATATCAGCCAATTCCTCCTTTGATACCTTTAAAGGATTTCTATCCAGTATCACAAAATCCGCACGCTTGTTACACTCAATGGTACCCTTTTCTTCCTCCTCAAAATACTGATAGGCCCCATAAACCGTAATGGCTTTCAGAGCATCCAACACTGAAACTCTCTGGTTTTCTCCAATGCTCCTTCCTGTTCTTGACACACGGTTCACCGCACTCCATACGGTACGCATCATATCCGGTGCGAGCACTGGCGTATCCTGATGAAATGTATACTTCATTCCATAATCAATGGCACTTTTTACAGGAGAAATCTGGCTTCCTCTCTCCTCTCCAAAATTCTGGATATGGATGTCTCCCCAGAAATAAGTGTGCGCCACAAAAAAGCTTGGTATCATTCCAATATCTGCCATTCTTTGCAGCTGGTCTTTTCTCACAAGCTGTGCATGGATCATAACCGCCCTATATAAATCTTTTTCCTTTCTCTCAGACAAGGCGCCTTCAAACTGTGCGATATACTGTTCTGCCGCTGCGTCTCCATTACAGTGTGCCAAAAGCTGCTGTTTCTTATCCAAAGCAAGCTCTATATAGCGCCTAAGCTCCTGGTCCGTATGAATCGGGTATCCGCAATAATCCTTTTCTCCTTCATAGGGACTGGTCATCCACGCAGTCCTGCCCTGAGGAGAGCCATCCAGAAAAATCTTATATCCTCCCAGTTTAAAATGACCCGAATACTGATTGGCATATGCCGGCTCTTCTTCTTTAAAATCTGGCGCGGTCATAATATCCGCATATCCCACCACATCCAGTTTCAAAAGTCCATTTTCAGCCAGATGCTTAAAAAGCTGAAATAAAGGCTTTCCTACCATTCCATCCTGAACTGTGGTCACGCCGTAGCTTGCATACATATCCTGAGCTTCCTGCATCAAACTTATCAGTTCTTCCATTGAAGTCATAGGCACTTTTTCCTGAAATGACAGGAACGCTTTTTCTTCCATATATCCATTCGGAATCCCGCCAGAGTCTAATCTTCCGTATTTTCCCCCTGGACAGTCCTTGGTATGCTCATCAATGTTCAAAAGCTCTAACCCTTTACTGTTGGCCACTCCCATATGGGAAGAAGCATGAATCAATAAGATCGGATTGGTGTCGCTAATCTCATCTAACACATAGCGATTTGGATGCTGCTTCTCCTCAAGAAAATTCTGGTCATAATTACATCCCATAATCCATGCGTCCTTTGGAAGCTTCCTCTTTTGGGCAAACATCTTCATTACGGCCACAATCTCAGCAAAATTGCTGCAGGATGATAAATCACACTGAGTCATTGCATTTGCAGCAGCCACAAAATGTGAATGGGCATCCAAAAATCCCGGAAGCATGGTTCTTTCCTTAAGGTCAATAACCTGGTCTTCGTCTGTTCTAAGCTTCATCACGTCATCCTCTGGGCCTACAGCCGTGATACGCCCATCCTCCACGCAGACAGCCTCTGCATATAGATTTGCCTCATTCATTGTGATAATTGTTCCGTTACAGTAAAATGTTCTCATTACATTCCCTCCCAAATCATGACAAGGACTGTTTCGCCAGCTCCTTCATCTCCACAGCGCTTTTTCGCACCGTATCCGTAATCTTTGCACCGCCTAAAATCCTGGCCAACTCCGTCACCGACTCCTGTTCATTCAGTTTTCGTATCTCTGTTTTTGTATCTCCGCCATGGGTGGCCTTTTCAATCAGAAAATGATGGTCCGCCATAGCTGCAATCTGGGCCAGATGGGTAATACAGATGACCTGATGACCTCTCCCGATTACCGCCATCTTCTCAGAAACCTTCTGCGCCGTCCTGCCGCTGATTCCCACGTCAATCTCATCAAAAATCAGCGTCTCAATCTCGTCCCGTTTAGCCATCACTGACTTGATTGCCAGCATGATACGAGACAGCTCGCCGCCGGAGGCCACGTTTGTTAGAGGCTTTAAAGGCTGTCCGGGATTTAAGGATATTATAAATTCCACCTCGTCCATCCCCTCCGCCGTATAGTCCTTTGTCTGTGAAAACTGAATCTGAAACTGAACATTCTCAAAGTTCAAATCCCGTAAGCCCTCCTCGATGGCCTTCTCCAGCACCTTTGCCTGCTTCTTCCGAAGCGAGGATAAAAGCTCTCCTTGCTTCTTTACCTTTGCCTCCCAGGCAGCAGACCTTTCTTTAAGCTCCTCCATGTATCTGTCATAATCCTCTAAAATCTGAAGCCGGTTCTCCTGTTTGGCTGCATATTCCAGAATTTTCTCGATGGTATCGCCGTACTTGGTCTTTAGATGGTTGATTTCATTGAGACGGTTCTCCGTCTCACGGAATTCCTCCTGGGAAAATTCACATTCACTCCCATAAGCCGAAAGCTCACGGTTAAAATCATTTAACAGGCTGTCAATCTCCACCAACTGGTCGTAAAGCCCCGACGCCCTGTCGTCATACTTTGCAATGCCAGAGATGGCGTGGATTGCCCGACTTAGGCTCTCGCTGGCATTGTCATTTCCCTCGCTGGTATAAATATAAGCCTCGGCTACGCCTTCTGCAATCTCCTTGCTGTTTAACATTCTGCGATAGAGAGCTTCCAGGTCTTCGTCCTCACCGGCTTTTAAATCCGCTTCCCGAATTTCTTCCACCTCAAACTTAAGAAAGGAAAGCTCTTTGGCGCGCTGCGCCTCGTCTGATAAGTTTTCCCTTAACTCCTTCTCACACGCCTTGTATTCCCTATAAGCCTCCCGCACCTTCTTCTTGGCCTCAGCCACCTTCTCCCGCCCAAATGCATCGACGATTCCAAGATGGTTCTTCTTATACAATAAGGACTGGTGCTCATGCTGGCCGTGAATATCAATCAAAATCTGCGCCACTTCTTTTAAAAGGCCGATTTGAACCGTCTCTCCGTTAATCCGGCTGACACTTCTCCCTGTCATTAACCGTCTGCTTAAGAGTACCATTCCCTCCTCCGGATAGATGTCAAGCTCTTTTAGCTTGCGGACCTGGGCTTCATTTTCCACAAAAAATGTCAGCTCCACAAGGCCGTAATCCGCACCCTGGCGCAAGATATCCTTCGAGTACCTTCCTCCAAGAGCAAGGTTTACAGAGCCCAAAATAATAGACTTTCCAGCGCCTGTCTCACCGGTTAAAATATTAAGTCCATCTCCAAACTCTACCTCAATCTCATCGATTAATGCCAGATTCTTCACATGTAAATTCTGTAACATACCGCCTCCTATAAGACAATCCTGCCAATCTTATCCATCACCTTCGCCGTGTCCTCCACGCTCCGAATGGCACACATAATCGTATCGTCCCCTGCAATACTGCCTACAACCTCTCCCCATTTCATGGCGTCAATCGACGCACACACCGCCATCGCCATTCCGGCTACCGTCTTGATAACCAGAATATTCTGTGCCATATCCATTGAAACAAACCCATCCTTTAATACCCGAATATATTTTTCGTTCAGAAAACTCTCGTCCTGATGGATTACATACCGCTGCTTCCCGTTCTGCCCCGGAATCTTCGTAAGCTTCAAATCACGAATGTCCCTAGACACCGTAGCCTGTGTCACATTAAATCCCTCCTGATGCAGATAGTCCGCCAACTCCTCCTGAGTCTCGATATTATTCTTGTGGATCAGTTCAATAATCTTCGCATGTCTGTTCCCTTTCATGGTGTCAATTTCCTTTCATCTTCCCGCGTAATGTTTCCAAAAAGCTGACCTTGCTCAGCTTTATCATCGTAGTGGAGGCATTTGACCTTCGCACCATCACCTTGTCACCTGTTTTAAGAGAAACAGCATCCGCCCCGTCAAAGGCAACATATACCTCCTCCTTAGAACCATTACGCCCCGGTCCAATCTCAATTACAATCTCATCCTCAGCGGACAGCACAATACTCCTTGTGTTAAGCGCATGAGAGCAGATCGGCGTTATGACAATGAGGGACGCTGTGGGCTCAACGATGGGGCCTCCTGCCGACAGGTTGTACGCCGTGGATCCCGTAGGTGTAGAAAGCACCACCCCGTCCGCCTCGTAATCATTCAGAAGCTCTCCATTTACATATAACCGGAAATGTATAATATGCAGCTCCCCTTTTCTGGACACCACAATATCGTTGAGGGACACATCTGACCTTCCATCCTCAAAAATACCCTCAAGCATCATCCGCCTCTCCAACACGTAATCTCCCGATATGAGCTGATTAACCGCTCCATCGATACCACCCACCTCTACCTCAGTGAGATACCCAAGGGTTCCCATATTCACGCCGAGAATCGGGATATCCTTCTCCCAGAACAGCCTTGCCACTTCAATCAGGCTTCCGTCCCCTCCAATCACAATCGCACAGTCCACCTCATTTGGCACAGAAGACTTGATAATCTTTTTATTCTCATCCTTCCTGCATAGGATACAGACCTTCCCCGCCGCCTCAAGCAGTTCTTTTACCTCACTGGTCACAGTCTGCTTTGTGTCCTTTCCGTCATTTGTAACAATTAAAAATCTGTCCATCATTTATTTTTGTCCCTTTTAAAAACGTTCTACTAACACTTTGTAAGTGTGTCAAATGCTCGGTCTGTAACCAGCCCAATGTCTACCTTCTCTGAAATACTCCCCTGTTCTTCTTCGCATTTCAATAGATGCACCAGATACTCAATATTCCCCTCCGGTCCGCGGATTGGAGAAAAATCAAGCTTAACCACGTCAAAGCCTGCCTTTACGGCATATCCAAATACTGCCTCTATTACCTCCACATGGGTTTTCTTCTCACGCACAACACCTTTCTTCCCCACCTTCTCACGCCCTGCCTCAAACTGGGGCTTAATCAGCGCAACCACCTGCCCCTGTCTGCACAGATATCCGGAAATTGCAGGAAGTACCTTGGAAAGTGAGATAAACGAAACATCGACAGAGGAAAACTCCACAGGCTCTCCAATATCCTGTGGGGTCACATACCGGATATTGGTCTTCTCCATGCAAATCACCCGCTCATCCTGTCTGAGCTTCCAATCAAGCTGTCCTCTCCCCACATCAATGGCATAGACCCTGGCAGCGCCGTTCTTTAACATACAGTCCGTAAAACCGCCTGTGGACGCACCCACATCCGTACAGACCTTCCCCTTAACATCCACATCAAAGTTCTGAAGGGCCTTCTCAAGCTTAAGCCCCCCGCGGCTTACATATGGAAGGGTATTGCCTCTCACCTCGATTGCACAATCCTCTGGAAATACTGATCCTGCCTTGTCCTCCCTCTGGCCCTCCACAAACACATTGCCAGACATAATGACTGCCTTCGCCTTTTCACGGGAAGCTGCCAGATTTCTCTTTACCAGTAATAAATCTAAACGTTCCTTCATAATCTTTCCCCTATTTTTGTCAGACGCGGCCTTCTTGGCTGGTCTTGGGGCTGTAGGCTTTTACAATCTTCTCCGTCATTGTCCCTACGTCAATCCCCGTCTCTTTTCTGAGAGCCTCAATACTCCCATGCTCTACATAATCGTCAGGAAGGGCCAGAGGCAGTACGCCCACCTTCCTGCATTTTCGGCTGACAAACTCCATCACATGCTCTCCGAAGCCTCCGGTCTGCACATTCTCCTCCACCGTAACAATCAGACTGTGATTCCGGCACAAATCCTCGATCATATCCTCATCGATTGGCTTTACAAACCGTGCGTTGACCAAAGTACAGCAGTATCCTCTCTCTTTTAGCTTATTTCTGACCTCTGCCGCCGCCTCAAACATATGCCCCACACTCACGACAGCAATCTCAGACTCTAAATATATCATCTCGCTTCTTCCATGCACCACAGGAGCGCGGAAATTCCCATATCCATCATAGGCTTCCCCTCTGGGATAGCGCAGGGCAATGGGGCCTTGATAGGAAATAGCAAACCTTAACATATCCGCCAGCTCCCATTTATTTTTCGGAGACATAACCGTCATATTGGGGATGCTGCTCAGATAAGACAGATCAAAAATACCCTGGTGCGTCTCTCCGTCGCTTCCCACCAGTCCGGCCCGATCCACCGCCAGCACTACCGGAAGGTTCTGAAGAGCCACGTCATGGATCATCTGGTCATAGGCCCGCTGCAAAAACGAAGAATACACAGCAAACACAGGATGAACGCCTCCTGCCGCAAGCCCCGCTGCAAAGGTAACTCCATGGGCCTCGGCAATCCCTACGTCAAAGAACCGATTTGGGTAAAGCTTCCGGAATCTGGAAAGTCCCGTCCCGTCTGCCATAGCCGCAGTAATGGCCACCACCTCTGGATGATTTCTCGCCTCGTCACAGAGCACCTTGCCAAAAACATCCGTGTAGCTGTCCTTCTTCTTCTCTGTCTCCGGCTCGCCCGTCTCAATGTGGAAGGGCCCGATACCGTGAAACTTGTCAGGATGCTTCTCCGCAGGCGCATATCCCTTGCCCTTCTCTGTCATAACATGGAGAAGCACCGGCTCATCCATCCTGCGCGCCTCCCGAAGCGCCCTGCACAGCACAGGGATATTATGTCCCGGAATCGGTCCCAGATAGGTAATTCCCATATCCTCAAAAAACATCCCCGGCACCACAAGCTGCTTGATGCTGCTCTTTGTCTTGCGCATCTTTTGAATCATGGAGTCCCCAACTACAGGAACCTTATGCAGAGCAGTTGTGACCCCTTTCTTCAGGCCCGTATAGAAATCCGCAGTCCTAAGTCCAGCCAGATACTTGGACATGCCCCCCACATTTTCAGAGATCGACATGTTATTGTCGTTCAGAACAATAATAAAGTTGGTGTCAAGGGACGACGCATTATTAAGAGCCTCGTAAGCCATCCCTCCGGTTAGGGAACCATCCCCGATTACGGAAACCACGCTGTACTCCTCTCCTCTTAACTCCCTGGCTTTAACATAGCCGAGTCCGGCTGAGATGGACGTAGAGCTGTGTCCTGTGTCAAATGCATCACACGCACTCTCTTTTCTCTTTGGAAAACCACTCATTCCCCCGTATTTGCGCAGTTCATCGAAGCCCTCCCTCCTTCCGGTCAGAAGCTTATGGGTGTAGGACTGGTGCCCCACATCCCAGATAATCTTATCTTCGGGCAGGTCAAAGACCAGATGCATGGCCATCGTAAGCTCCACCACACCCAGATTCGACGCAAGATGTCCCCCGCTCTTACTAATCTTCTCAATCAGAAACTCCCGAATCTCCTGCGCAAGCTGCTCCAGTTCTTCGGGTATAAGCGCCTTGATATCGTTTTCCTTCTGTATCCTCTCTAACATAGTCCGTCCCCTCTCTATCTGTCCCTGTGGATCAGTTGGAGTAACAGCTTCTCCAGAAATGCATTCTCTCCCGACAGCTCATGAAGCAGACCTATCGCCTCCTTAGACAGCCTCTCCACTTCTTTTTTTGCCTCTGGAATCCCCATCAGGGTAACATATGTTGTCTTTTCATTCCTCTCGTCACTGTGGATCGGCTTTCCCAGCGTCTCGCTGGTACTGGTGACATCCAGAATGTCGTCCTGAATCTGGAACGCCACCCCCACATACCCTGCAATCTTCTCGACTTTTCGGACCTCCTCCTCTGAAGCTCCTCCAAGGATTGCCCCAATCATCATGGACGCCTCAATCAGCGCAGCCGTCTTAAGACGGTAAATGGTGCAAAGCACCTCACGGGAAACCCTGTGGCCTGTCTCCTTCACGTCAATGACCTGGCCGCCGATCATCCCGTAGATTCCCGCCTTATCTCCAAGAACCGTAAGAGCCCTCCCAATGGCAAGGCTGTCCTCAGGCTCAATCACAAAAGCCTTAAATGCAGTTTCAAAAGCATAGTTTAGCAAGGCGTCTCCCGTAAGGATACCCATATCCTCCCCGTATACTACGTGGGTAGTCCTGCGCCCCCGCCGGTACTCATCATTATCCATAGCCGGCAGGTCGTCGTGAACCAGGGAATAGGTATGTATCATCTCAATGGCAGCCATAAATGGGCGCAGCGACTTTGCCGTACCATTATACAGTCGAAACGTCTCCTGCATCATAAGAGGACGCAGCCGTTTGCCCCCTGCCAGAAGACTGTATCCCATAGCCTCCATAATCACACTCTGATAGCCCTTCTGCTTTGGAAGATATTCCTGCAGTATTCCTTCTATCCTCTGTACCTTCTGCTTTATCTGAACCTGAAAATCATTGTCAGAATTCATGTGTTCCACC
>ERZ808028.647-NODE-647-length-26411-cov-8.703045_pt1 | contig 26411 bp, 33 predicted proteins | sample MGYA00380184_ERZ808028 | MGnify/ENA primary metagenome ERZ808028 (study PRJEB31490, sample SAMN06133397) | mouse gut metagenome | isolation source: J8_1 | host: mice | place: China: Chengdu | collected 2015-05 ...
TTCCCCGCCAGCGCCTGCTCCCAGGCCTCCGGCGTGGGCGGCTGGGAGCCGGGCCCGTCGCCGGGGACGCCCTCCAGAATCGTGCCCAGGCTGGCCCAGACGGTGGGCAGGGCGGTCTCGCCTGCTGTCCCAAACGCCCCAGCCATCAATGGCTGTCCGTGGGAAGTGAGGACTTCCCATGGAATGACGCACTCCCCGCCTTCGTCCAGCAGCACTGTCCGGCACCGGCTCCCAGCCTTGAACACCGCCTTGCGGGTCAGCCCTTCCCAGTCCCTGGAAAAATCGAACCGGGCCCGGTATACGTTCACCGACCCGCTGGTGACGGGTTCGCGCTCCGCCGCTTCCAGCTTGTTTTTTCGCGCTCTCAGAATAAAAATGGTTTATTACCCCCTTTAATCCGGGAATTATCTGGATGGATGTTGCCTGTTTGCGTGTGCTATATTAAAACCACCTCTCGGCTTTCCCGTTCTCGTCGCCAACCCATGCCCGGACCACCTGGCGGGCCTTGCCGTCCACGCCCACCCACAGCTTGCGGCCCCGGCGGGCGGCATGTTCAACGCCCATCCATAGCCGCATGGTCTGCACCATCACATTGCTTCCGGTTATGTAATCTGTGGAGATGAAGCCCCAATCGTCCGAAGCGCGAACCCGCGCCATAAACTGTTCCGCGCCGTCCGGGATCATGATTTCTGTCTCCGTGGCGGTGGTTTCGGTTCCGGCGTTGAGCCAGGTATTTCCTCCATCCAAGGAGTATTGGTATTGGTAAAAGACTGTGCCGCCCAATGGCTTCTTGCTCCGCGCCGCCTGAGTATAGGACGAAGTCACAAAAAAAGCGTTATCTCCATACGTGGCGCCCCGCCAGCTGTTAGAGCTGAGTGCGGGGAGACGGGACGTGTTCCAATTCAGCCCGTCCGTGCTGTAAATGCTTTTTGAGGACTCGTTATTTATTGCAACGAACTTTCCACCCCCGGCAGTGAAAATGCTCCAATAGCTATGTTTCTCCGGGTCTTCGATGTCAACAAGGGACCAGCTCACCCCGTCCGCACTGTAGGCGGCCATGCTATATGTAAGCGCAACAAACTTTCCGGTCTCAAAGGCGAGAAGCGCCCAAGTCCCTTCACTGGGAAACGGCAGAGTGGATTTTATCCAATTCAGCCCGTCCGTGCTGTATTCCAAAAAATTTCCGACATCTGCTTTCGCCAAAAACCTCCCGTTACCAAAGGCCAGCCTGGCCCAAATATTATTGCCATTCCCCGGATTCTCTATGGACGTAAGCCTTGATTCCGTCCAGACTTCTCCGTCCGTACTACATATGACATTCCCGAAGACGGATATTGCCACAAATCTCCCGCCGCCATAAACAAATTCGGCAAAATTGCCGCTGTATTCGATTGACATTGTGCCCTTTGTCCAACTGGCCCCGTCCGAGCTGACGGCAAAAACACCCTCCGTGCTCAGCACAATAAATTTCCCGCCGCCGTAGGCGAGGGGGCCCCACCTGCGCTCCTCGGGCAGGTTTACAACCATCCACGATTCTCCCCCGTCCGCGCTGTAGGCCGCTTTGTAGTTTGAATCTCCGGCAATCGCCACAAATCTCCCACCGCCGTAGGCGATATCATCCCATCTCCCCCCCTCCGGCATGGAGGCCGATTCCCAGGAAAACGGCTCTGCGGGAGGCTCTACCTTCACCGTTGCCGGCTTCTCCCGTTCCAGGCGGTCCGGCTCGTAGGAAATCCCCACGGGGTCAATGAAATCCGACTCTTTGAACACATACCAGCTGGACCCGGACGCGCCGTCGTCGGGGTAGGCGTCGCGTTTGGCGCTGGACACCCGGCCTTGCAGGGAATCCCCCTGGGCGGGCACGCTCAGCACGGAATAGTACGGAAATTCCTTTGTTGAACCCGTACTTGTCTCTTGCCAGAAACCAACACCGGTACTCCCAAAAAGAGTCTCTTTTTCGACGCGCCAGTAACCTGACGTGTCGGTGCGTTCGGCAAGAACTTGTACGCCTCTTATTTGATCGCTTGAAAAATACACGCTAGGTATAATCGCATATTTCCAGTCCGCCGTTTCCCCCATTGAGGCCGCGCTGCTTCCGGCTGCGTTTGCCTCTTTTATGACGCGCGACTCTCCCACGACCTGGAAGTTGCCCCCTGACATCAAATAATCGTTGCACAGTGTGGCAAAATTTGACGATGTATGAAGGCTGCTGTAGCAGGTGGATGGGTCGGACCTGATGTACTCTTTTTTTGTGTTATATTTATCCCATACATACCTTGCAGACATCTTGCCGCCTCCTACTCATACTGTACGTAAATGCTGCCCGTAGGCAGGGCCGCGCCCTCCTCCAGCTCCTGCGTACCGTAAGCAATGCGCTGCGCCAGGGTTGCCAGCGCGTCGTTGACCGACGCCTCGGTCCCCAGGCTCATGAGCGCAGCCGTGGCGTCGGTGAGCAGATGGGCCTTGTCCAGCCCCGTGCCCAATTGGGCCCACCCGTCCGGGTTGATGCCGTTCAGGTCAATGGGGAGCGTTCCGGCCACCAAAGCCGCCGCAAAGCTTTCATATGTGGGGTAGAGGGTCATAAACCCGCTGACCGATTTCAGATACCGGGAGTTCCCCTCTTTCAGCGAAATTGCGTCCTGCATCTTAGATGCCTCCTGATTGAAATTCACCGGAATACACCCGGCTTTGCGCAATGGCCTCCACGGCCCAGCCGACGCGGGCCAGGACGGCCTCAATGTCGTTGGCCTCCTGAAAAGTGAAGTGCTCCATGTCCGCCGGAACTTCCGACAGTTCCGGAAGCGTCGGGAATGTGCTGCGGATGGCCTGGACCATATCCAAATATTTTTGGGCGTCCTCCGGGCCGGGGATGTCCTCCCGGCTCCAGACACGCGGGTGGCTTGCCATATGCGGTCACTCCTTTCAGACGGCGGGGCCGGGGGTAAGCGGCGTTGTGGTTGTGGAGCCGAAGAAAGTCTCGCTCACCAGATCATAGAGCCCCGCAACGCCGGAAGGATTGACGCAGGGGACAAAGTCCCGGACAGGTATTCCGTTATCCTCCATTTGGCACGAGTATAATTTCCCATGCAAAAAGTATTTGTTAAAGCCATTCGACAACAATGTGATGGCGGGCATTTTTACGTCGGCGCTGTTATTTTTAAAGAAAACTTCTTTATTTCCCACAAATTCCTTCTTTAGGCTGCAGTCCGCGCCGACAATCATTCGTCTGGGGGTTGTACTGCTGTCTATAGTGGTCAATTGGGACCCTACAGGTGATTTCCATCCCATATTCCCCTTTATTCCGCTTGCTGTTAACACAATGTCGAAATGATAAGTATCCCCACTACTCGAGGAATAATAGTAGGAGAAGAAGAATTCTTGACTGCTACTGGGGTTGCTGTCCAATGTTTCAACGTCCATAGTAATTTTTGTAGTTTCGGTTGGTTTTATCTGCGTTGCGATAGAGGAGGCGGTGGCTTCAACATACTCCACCTCCGTATACCCCTCCGGGAGCCTGGACAACGGCGTCACGACAAATGCCCTGTCCCCCTCCGCTGTAAATGTATATGGGTTGTCAGTGCTCACCACCGCCCCGTTCTCCTGCCAGCCTGTAAAGATGTAGCCGCCGTTCACGGTGGCGGTCAGAGTAACGGCAGCTCCCTCCTGATACCGCCCCGCCCCGGTGACGGTGCCGCTCTCTTCTGGGTCGATGGAAACGGTGATGGTGTAGACCGGGATCTCCTCGAACAAGGCGGTCAAGGTTTGGTCTCCGGAGACCGTGAACGCATAAGGGTTGGATGTGCTCACCTGCTCGCCCCCGGACTGCCACGAAACAAACCGGTAGCCCTCTCCAGCCGTCGCGGAGATTGAGGCCTTTGCCCCCTCCCGGTATACGCCGCCCCCCAGGACGGTGCCGCTTTCTGCCGGGTCCGCCAGCAGGGTGACGACGTAAATCTTGACGAACACGGCCACCAGCCCCCGGTCGGCCACGGCCTCGAAGCTGTATGTCTCCTCCGTGCTGACCACGGTCCCGTTTTCGGACCACCCGGCGAACTCGTACCCGTCCCCGGCCACCGCCGCCACAGTGACGGTCTGTCCGTCCAGGTAGGTGCCGCTCCCGGAGACGGTCCCGCCGTCCCCGTCGTTGGCGGTCACGGAAATGACGTGAGTTTTGGTCATGAGAGCGAACAGGGCCCGGTCCCGGTTCAGGGTAAAGGTGTACTGCGGCCCCTCCCACACGGTCTCGCCGCCCTCCGTCCAGCGGGTGAACGCATATCCATTCCCCGCCGCTGCGACCACCGTGACCTGGGTGTCAATGTCGTATGTACCGGCTCCGGTAACTTCTCCGGTTCCCGGCGGGTCAACAGCTGCGTCGACCCGGAATTTCTTCAGCGAGAACGCCGCCGTCAGGGTGCGGGACCGCTCTGCGGTAAAGGTGTATACATTGTCGGGGGAGACCACCGACCCCGCCTCCGTCCAGCCCTCGAAATTGTACTTTTCCCCCGGCTGGGCGGTCACCGTAACCGTCTTGCCCCGGTAGAACACACCCGCGCCGGACGCGGAACCCCCGCCCGCAGGGTCGGTTTCAATTCGGATGTAATACGCCGGGACCGCGTTCTCAATGTCTACGCTGTACCCCAGCCGTTCCAGTTCCCCGATAAGGTAGGACGCCGCCTGGGTCACCCGGTTCATGTCGGTAAAGCCGTAAGCCCCGCGAGGCCCCGCCTTCCACTCCGCCAGCTCCTGGGGCGTCCCCCGCCACTGCGGACCCTGTGGGTCCCACAGGCCATTGAGATACCTGGCCCGCTCCACGTCCGCTTGGGTGCGGTCTGTAATCAGCGTGTCTATAATTGTTTCCATATCAAACCGCCCCCGCCATAAATTCGCCGCTCATGCGCACCTCGGATTCGCCGATTGCCTCGACGTCAACGCCTACCACCTCACACTCAGCCGCAGCAATGCCGCTGAGCACAATGTGCATGGAGGAAATATATCCGTCCATCACCGTGCCCCAGGGAGTGGCGGCGGCGACATGGTCCCCCGGCTTTTCCCCGTCCATCACGATTTTAATCTTCTGCCTGTCCCGTTTGGCGTAGTAGTTATACAGGTGCTGGGCCACCGCCGCCGCGTTGCCGGGGCCTACCAGCGTGGCGTCCTTGACCTCCACCACATTTTGCTTGTCTCCAGCCGTCACATGGGGGTTGTAGATGGTCAGGGGCGTGGCGGCGTGGTAATAGGTGGTCCCGTCCACCTCCACCGTATCGTTGCCCTCGCCCTCGGTGCTGTAGGTGTGGGCCAGCACCCGAACGGCGGTGACAATCGCGGATTTTTCCACCGTCCCCCCGACGTACAGCCGGTTCGGGGGGAGCTTTTTGGGACTGGCCTCCCGGTCCTTGTACACCCGAACCGCCTCGCTGCCGCTGGTGTCCGTCATGGCCCCAAGGGCGAACGCCGCCTGCTGGAGCGCCTGACGCCGGGTTCCCTCGGGAAGGTAGCCCGTCAGGGTGGCCGCGCTCAGCGCCGGGTCCAGGTCCAAATCAAAGTGGCCGTCCAAAATGTCCTCCAGCAGCTCCCGCGCGGACCGGCTTACCAGAATTCGGGCCGGGTACGGGTCCTCGTCCAGTACCCCGACGGCGTCGACGCAGGATACGTCGTACAGCCCCCGGCCCCGCTTTTTGGACCCGTCGATGTAGAACACCCCGATGAGGGTTTCCCCGTCATAGGCCGATATCGGCTGTTTGAGCTGAAACATGTATTCCAAATCCGTCTCGCTGTCCAGGGTGAAGTCCATGGTGTTTACCGCCACCTCCGAGGAGATGATGCTCACCTCCTGCGTAACCTTCACGTTGCGCAGCTCCTCCCGCGAAAAGGTCCGGGACACGCCGAACATAATCTTAGAGAGCTTGGCAAAGCGGTACGGAACGCTGGTGCTGTTCAGCCGGATCACCACCTTGTCGTAAGCCACGGCGGTGTGGGGGCAGAAATGCTCAACGCCCGTTGGATAATAGGTCTCCTCATACAGCTTTGCCGCCCCCTGAAACCATTGGACGGCCACGCTGCCGCAGTACTCTCCCGAGGCCGGGTCAAAGGTCAGGTACAGGCCGGGGGAGGCATACCGCTCGTTGAACTCAATCACAATTTCCGGCGGGCGTTCAAACCGTCCGTCCGCCCCGCTCATGGCCTCCGACCAGAACGGGACGGGCTGCCGGTCCAATATCTCTCGGGAGCCGTCCAGAAGCCAGCTCCCCGGCCCCAGGGCGGCGATTGGGGCCCGGTCCGCCCCAAAGGGGAGCAGGGACACGTCGGAGAATTCGGACGCGCCCTGGGCGCTTACAAGCGCGTCCTCGTCCGCCCCCGCCGCGATATCCTGATACACAATGCGGACGCTCATCCGGCGGGCCTCCTTTGGGGCTTCATGGCTACGAAATTGACGGTCAAGTTGTTCCACTTGTTGAAAGCGGGCCGCTTGTGCAGCAGATTGTCGGTTCCATTGGCCACGTATGCCTTGAACTCTAATGTGCCCTGGGCATATGGCACAACAATAGTGTGGCTGTCCACGGGGGCTGACAGAACTTCATAGAGCTTGTCGTATTCCGAAAGGTCGCTGTAGTCAGAGGTAAGTTCCATGTTGTAGTTGTAATATGTACCGATGATGTCCCGGCGCATAGCTCCGTCCATCGTCCGCCCCGCGTTCTCACCGTCCATCACGGCAAAGGTACGTTCCAGAGATATGACGTTGACCCCCGGATACTCTACACCGTCAACAGAAAATATAGGGATTCTCAAGACCTCACCTCCGCAAGCCGAACGCCTACGCGCTGCTGCTCCGCTGTACCATAGCGGTAGGAAGCGCGGCCAAACTCCCGCCCGTCAATCTCCATGATAATGGTCATATCGCCGCTGCGGCCAATTCCGCCGCTTCTGCCAAAGAACGCTGAAAGTTCGTCCCTAACGCCCTGCCGGAACACAGCCTCCGGCCCCTCCAAGTTCCTGCCGCTCCGCTGGTCGCCCAGGATGGCTGCGAATTGCTGGTTTGGCGGAATGACCGCGCCGTTGGCAAGGCGGGGAAGGTTTTGGGTAGAATAAGAATCTGGTATTGAATAGCTAGCAACCGAATAAGAACGACCACCGCCTAGCGTTGAAGAAATTCCATTAGGGCCCTTCAAGGCATTTGCCAGACGATTGCCCGTGCTTCTTGCCCAGTTCGACACAGAAGACAGCGCGGATTCCATGCCTCCTTTTATGCCGTTCATAATGCTAGAGCCAATAGAAGCCCAATTGTGATTTTTTAGCCCATCCATTTCACTCGTGATTGTATTTTTTACACCAGAAAATTTTCCTTTGGCATCTTTGTCTACGTCGGTCCAGGTGGCGTTAAGGTTCCCTCTTATTTCGCTCCACTGTTTTGTCGTATCCTCGTCCACATTCCCCCACGTGTCGGAAATAGCGCCCTCAGTTTTGCTCAGAAATTCAGAAAACATCGGGCCGATTGGCTCAATTCCCTTTGCTATTCCGCCTTCTAAGCCGCCTCCAATCCCTTCGCCATATGATGGCATATCGCTTGACATTTGCTCGACGGTGCCCCGGACGCTTTCCATTCTTTTTTCAAGCTCCACCCCTACATTTGATTCGGGCTTAGAGAGTTCTGTGAGCGAGCCAGAGTACATATCAATGGCCCCGCTCAGTTCTTCATAGGCGGTTTTTGCCTCTTCACGAGCGCCCGTGGCCGCTTCAAGAGCTTCAGTCTGCTTTTCCTGCTGGGCGGTCAACTCAGCGTGTTTTTGGAGGTCCCACCACGGGGTGTTTGTCAGTTCTCTTTCCGTTTCCGCAAGCGCCTTTTCTGCGTCTGCGACATTTCTCGTGGCCTTTTCTGCGTCCATAACAGCCTGGTATCTGTCTTTATACGCCTGTACTAACAATTCTTGAAGCGCGGCGGTTTCGGCTTCCTTTTGTAGGGATTCAATGAGTTGGTCTGTCGCTTCTTTTGTCTCCAAAATGCGCCCAGTTGTCTCGTCAATTGTAAGGTGTAGCCCATCAAGGCCAAGACTATTGAGCAGATCAACTTTTGTCGCCATCAGTTCAAGCTCTTGCGCAGATGCGTTCGCATTGTCATTTATGGCGTAAATTTCGTCTGCAAGGGCTTGTGCGGCCCCAACATCCGAAAGAGATCTGGTAAGACTATCCACGTTTTGGGCAAGAGTTTGCATGGCGGCAGAAGAACGATTGGACGATTCCTCACATTCTTTGATAATGTCTGTCATGAATTGGAAATCCTCGGTTGCCGCATAGGCCGATTCTCCCGCCGCCCTTATCCCGGTTATTTCAAGAACAATACCAGCAGCAAGGCCAATAACCGCGCCGACACCAGCGCCCGGCAAGCCGCCAACAGCAAATCCGATTCCTGCCCCCGCAAAAGTCGTTCCTATAATTGTGGCAAGTGCTCCAAAAATATCTACTCCGCTTGCAATTTGCGAGGCCACACCTTCTAGGGAGAGCGTTAGACCGACACCAATCACGGCTCCAAGCGCTGCTCCGCCAGGCCCCCCCAGCAGAAAGCCGACTCCAGCGCCAGCAAGGGCGCCGCCAATTAACCCTGTAACAACGTTTTTGAAATTCGCCCCATTGACAATGATGTCTTTGATGCTTGAAACCACTAAGCTGATGCCGACAGCGATAGAAATCCCACCCAATAGCCCCTTGAGCGCAGTAGAAATAAGGGAAGCTGCTCCGCTTGTGGTGATGGATTCCGCTACTTTTTTCAACAAATTGTCTGCGACTTGTTTTCCAATAGGAATCAGCACCTTGCTTATCAGTAATCTCAAAAGTTTACTGCCAAAAAATATTGCTGCGGCGATCAAAGTTCCAGTGTCTGCGTTTTGGATAAACCCGCCCAGCATTTCGAGCGCGGCTCCCACCAGCTCCTGGAGCGCTCCAGCTATGGAGTTTATCACCCCGACCCAGTCGATATTGTTCAGGAACTCTGCTATCTGCCGTCCAATTCCTTCCCAGTCGATGTTCGCAATAGACTCCTGCATGGAATCAAAAAATCCCATGATGATGTCGCTTGCGGCCTGGGCAAGAGCGGGCATGTCCAGACCAAGGATAAAGCCGGCGAACGTTTCCAGCCCCAGCTTAAACTTTGCCCAGAGGAGCCGCCCGAAGTCGTACCAATCAACCTCGTAAACAAGCCCATTGATAAACTCCGCAAACTTTTTCCCCAGGTTTATCCAGTCAAAGGTGTATAGGAACTCTGTCAAGAATTGCAGACCCAGGTTAAGCCCCGCGCCCAAAGTGCGCCCCCACAGCTCCCAGTCAATGGTGTTGACGAGGCTGTTGAACGCATCCGCAAGTTCACGGCCAAGTTGCTCCACCCGCTCTTTTACTCCGGGAAAGGTGAACGCGTCGTAGAGCTTTTGGTTGAGCTCGTTGAAACTATCCGCAAATTCCAGTAGCGCGGCCTTGAATGCAGGCATACCAGCCAGAATGTCGTCCAAAGCCTTAACGAACAGTTCGCCCAGAGATTTGAATGCCTCCCCGAGCTGGTCCACATCCTCTATCTCAGCTTCGTAAGAAGGTATTTCCAGGTCTGAAGTATCGGTTCCTACGCCGGTGTCCCCAACGCCGCTCAGGCCGCCAGCCGCATTGTTCGCCAGAATATTCAGCTCATCAAAACTGGCCAAGACACCTTTCATGTCCTTTTCAGCCTGTTTCGCGGCGCTTCCGGCTCCAGCGGTGGACTCTGCCAGCTTGTCCGTCGCGTCGGCGGCGGCCCCGGCTGAAGCGGCGATCCCGGATGTGGCCTTGACCTCCGGCGATTTCCCGAATAGCAGGGCCGTCACCTTGGCAAACACTTTTGCCAATTTGGTCAGGCCCGCAATGATGGCGTTGATGCTAGGAAGGACCGCCTGGGCAATTGGAATCAGAGCGTTGCCCACCGCAATGCGCAGTTGGTCAAAATTAAGCTGGAGGATGCGGATTTGGTTGGCAAAGCTGCCGGACGTGCGGGCGAAGTCCCCTTGTGCGTCGGTGGTGACGCTCAGCAGGTAGTTGTACCGCAAAAGGACTTGCTCCGCCTGAGACATGGCGTTGTAACTCTTGGTAATTCCCTTGGACAGGGCGTATGCCTCCAGGTTGGCCACACTCATATTGATACCCAGCTGTTTCAGCGGCTCAGTCTCTCCACTGATGCCCGAACGGATTTTTTCAAATGCCGCATCGGTGTCCAGGTTGTAAAAGGAGGCCACATCCCCCGCTAGCCCGGTTAGGGCCATGGACATTTCCTGCGCTGCGCTGGTAGCAAGCCCAGACGATTTGAGCATAGCGCCCATCGTTCCTGTGTACTGCTTCGCCGCCAGTTCTGATAGGCCGTAGGCCTCTGCCGCAGCCTGAGCAAACTCCTCGATTTGGGCCGCGCCATTGCCGAAGGTCACGTCAATGACGTTCTGAACTTCCTGGATATCGGAGGCAAGCTTGACGCTCTTTTTTGCGAAATTGACAAGCGCCGCTGTGCCGAACACCATAGCGACTAAGCCGCCAATTTTCTTTAGGGTGTTGCCAAATGTGTTGACCTGCCGCGTCATGTAAGCCAGGCCGCGGTCAAAATTACTATGATTAAGGTCCGCCTTGATGCGGACAGAGCCATCGTAGCCAAAGGCCAAGCGATTCCACCCCCTCAGTATGGAGAATGGCCCCGCTCAGTCCTTTTGCTCAGCTTTGGGGCGATATGTGGTTATGCGGCGATTTGCCGCCGGGTGTTGTTTGTGCGAATAAACTCTTTGATTTGGGCGTATTCCCAGCCGCAGTCTACAAGGCCGCTCACAAGGCACTCCATAGACTGGACTGCCCTCAGCTCCTCTTGGCTGAAGCAGTCTCGCAGGTTTTCTTTCCTGCTGATCCCAAAGCGCTTCCGCAATTGCGCAGCGTTCAGCCCAAATAACTCCTTATAAATGCAGTTGGTGTAGTTGGAGTAGGCGTGTCCGCACATTCGGGCGTCCTCATTGGACTGTTGGAGAGCTTTGGTCAGAGACTGCCGGACAGCAATACCCTTTTCCCGCTCAATACGCTTGCCAAAGAGCGCGGCCTCCATAGCGTTGAACTGCCTGATGTAAGCTTCTTTGAACTTCATGGCAAGGTCGCCGGTGTATCCCATGACCAGGATGGTAAACCCGTCGCGGGTCATGACCACAGCTTCCTGGTCCCGGTTCATAGAATCGACGTAGGAGATCGGCTCAAAATTGAGCCGATTAAATTCTTCGCTGCATCCAAGCCCTCTGATATCCCGCAGTACGTTCTTATGTCCTTTACCAAATGTCTCCGCGATATCCAGGCTGGTACAGGCGGCGCGTTCCTCGCGCCCGAACTTCATAATTTCTACCAACATATTTTCAATCCTTTCTGCTGATTTTATGTTGCGCTTCATTTTCTGTGGTATAATGTGGCGGGAGGGGAGGTGAGGAGATGGATCACGAGAAAATCAGCCGTCTAATGGAGGAAATAACCATATCTGCGCTCCAGCAAAGTCAAGATTATGTAACGCAAGAGCTTGCGTCAGGACTTGACTGGGATGATGGTTGGGAAAAACGCTTAGCAGATCCGTGTTTAATGCTGTCAAGGTTTCGGTAAGGTTGTCCATACAATTGGTCTTTACGATGCTTATTCAAGAAAACGTCTTAGAGCTCAAGCAAGATGACCAACATCCAAGGCTAACAGTAATACGCGGCGGGGCAAGTCTTGAAAAAAACGAGAGACCTCTTGAGAAATAAGTGTTTTTGGCGCGGTTCGGTCCTGAGCATCCGCTAGCAGTTTGATTTTCTTGGAGGCCAGCTCGTCTGCTAGCGAGCTGGCCTCTTCCAATAAATCTTTGAGGCGCTCTGCTTTTTCCGCCACTGCGTCTATTTCGCTTGTGATGACATGGCCGCACAAGTTGATGCTGCTTTCCTCAGATTCCATGAAATTCTCCTTATTTTTTCTTATCCCAAGAGCCTATCAAACTCTTCAATTGCGGCCTGTTCCTCCGGCGTGTATTCCGCCGCCAGCGCAAACCGCTTTTTCATGCGGATGAACTCTGACCGATTTTTCTGGTCTACTTCAGATGGGTCGGTGCTGCGGATGTTAATCACATCGGAGAAGGCAGTGTCTCTGAGCTCCCCCATCATGGCGATAAACTCAAACCAATGCAGCCGCTCCCTGGTAATATCAAGATGGAACACCTTTCGAAAGCCGGACGCAATGCGCCCCGCGTCCTGCTCGAAAGAGTACAGCGGCGCTCCATCGTCCACTTCCCCAGCAGGCCCCGGAGCCCCGCACGACAAGAACCAGGATAGGCCGTCAAGCGCTGTCTGGAAATCCGCAGGGATGCCGTTTCCATAGAGAAGGTTTAGGGCCGTCCAAGTCTTTTCGCTGTCCGTCATGTCGGGGTCGGAGATACAGAGCTGAATTTGCACTCCTATGCGGTAGTCTGTACGGATAAGCCAGCCGTTGTAGTCCTCCGGCAGGCGGTCCAGCATAGCGTTATACATTGCCCGTCCTGTTGGCGCTGTATTTGCTCATGCGCTGGGCCCGCTCTTTACCCGCCTGCTCAAAATAAGGGGTAAGCTGGGAGAAAAAATCCTCATACAGTTCAATGCCGGGGACAATGTCACCGAACACCTTCTTACAGGTGTCTGGGCCAAAGAATCCATCAATTTCCGTCATGATGTCCTCATGAACCTTACGCCACAGGGCGGCAGTTGCCCGCATATACCCCTCGCTGCCCTTTTCGTTCTGTGCGTCGATTTTCTCAGCTTTGGGAACAGCTTCATTTGCCCGAGCCTGTACACGGTCCACCATTGCGAAAAAGCGGTCGGGGAAGCTGTTATCGCTGAAATCCAGCACGATGTAATCGCCGTCGTCGTTTACCTCGATGCGCTTTACGCCAGTTGCTACGCGGATGCCAGACATTATTCTCCGCTCCCCTCTGTAAAGGTTTTGGTCTCGGGGTCAAACACACCTTTGACTCCGCTGCCCCGCCAATTGATGGTGTAACCGATGGACAGCGGATCTGTAGCCGCGCCGCCGTAGCTGTCGATCTGGATGGAGACGGGCTGCTTGGTTGCCGCATAGCTCCCGCCTGCCTGCTTACCGAACACATCGACCATCACCACGTCGGTGTATGCGTCACTGCCAATGGGCAGGTTATCTTTCATCTCTTTGATGAAATCGAAAACGGGGTCGCCCGGGACGGCCTGGGCAGTAACGGGAGCATTAGGCTGGTAGCCGGTCATGTCGGTATTCGCCACGTCCTCATGGACGTACTGATTTGTGCTGGTCTGGGGATTATAGGAAATGGTCAGCTCCGTTACGCCAGGGCCCACAATGCCATAAGCCGCCGATGTCTCCTTCGGCGTGGTGTTCATAAAAAGCTTAAATGCACTTCTTTTCTCGGCCATAATTTCCTCACTTTCCCGGATTGGCCTTATAGGTCATCCGCATAAATATTTGATGATCTTCCCATCCGCTGTCCAATAAGGCAAACAGGGCGGACGCTGTGGTTTGCTCCAGCTCTTGTACCTCCAGCCCCGCGCCGATAAACGGCCTTTGCCTGTTTGCCCAGGCGGCCATGTCGTCCAAAAGCTTGTCCGCCTCCAAGCGCCTGTTTTGGCTGCCCGGATTTAGGCGGTAGACAATTTTGAATTGGAACTCGGCCGTGTACGAGTCATCTATGAACCGCTCTACGACGTACGCGCCCTGGATAAGCGACAGCGCCATACACACCTTTTTCGAGGGCATAAACTCATAGTCTATGCGTTCGATTGCCACCGGGGCCTCTGGGGTTGCGTTTAGCCATTTGGTCAGCCATATAATGATGTTTTGGGCCACGCTGGCCTCTTCTGTTGCGGCCACAAATTCAACGGCCCTGTCCTCGGAACTCACGCTGCATCAACCTCCCCGCTACACGCCGCCACTTTGGCAGGTTTTGTGCTTTGGACGCCTCAAACCAATGGGATTGCGCTTTACTGTGTACCGCTGTGCTGATGTTGAGATCAATTCCCGTAATCTCTTTTGTAGCGCCTTTTGGGGCCCACGGGCTCCCTGTTTTAGGATCAATCATCAATTTCCCATGGTATAAAAATCTGGCATAGGGGCCGGGGTAAATGATGGTGTCCTCATGCACAATGGTGCGATTGGAAAGCGACTTTGTACGTGCTGGGACATACGGCTCGGTATCCTTCGCCATCTGAATAGCGAGGGAGTGCTCTGCTCCTTTGCCAGCAAACCGCATCCGCTTATCGATCTTAGCTAGATCTCGGGCAAACTTTTTTGTGTCAACGGAGAAGCTTACACCAGCCATTCAATCCGCCCCAACTTCCCAATGCCGCAGCCCGCCGAAATCCTTCGTGTCGATTTTGGTGATGTTGTACACGTCGTCGTACATGGCCTCCACCACCTCCCGAACCATGTCTGGGCGTACGCCGTCCGGCGGCAGGGCCGCGCCCTTGATGAAAAAGGTGTACCCGTTCAGCGGGGCTCCTTTGGCGCTGATGGCCAGCGTCCAGTGCCTGTCCATCTCGTCGGAGCGCCAGAACTCAATGGGCGGGAGAAACTTCTTCCCCACGCCTGTGAAGGGGTCTGTCGCCTCCACGTCGAATGGAATATAAAGGTTGACTGCGTCCGCGCCCACAAGCCCGCTTTCCCGGACGTTGACCGCCTTGGAGTCGTCTACCAGAACCCCCTTGAGGAGGGTGATGTAATTTGTGACCGTATCCGCCGCTGTGTCCGGGTCAATCTCAGACGTGATGTTGTAGAGCGTGATGGTGTGGGGGAACATGATGGGCGCTTGTACATTGGCCCGATGAGGGTTACTCATTCGGCGCGGCATATTCATGGACCATCTCCGCCTGTTGCATTTTGTTGATTTTTTCGGTCAAATATGCGGCTTTGGTCGTGCTCCCCCAGCGGGAAACAGCTTGCAATATATTGACCAACATAAGCATTAAACAGGATTCTTATTTTTTGCTTATCCATGTTGCTTTCAAGGCGAAACTGCTTGATTGCCATATCAATTACTGCTTCCATGCCGCTTAAATCAGCAACAGGTGTGTACCACTCGCAGGTGTCGGTACACTTACATTCTCCAACATTTATCGTGTTGTGTTGCATGGGGCAGCGGGAACCGCTGCACTTTCGTTTTTTATCGCTCATACCGCTCCTGCCTCCTGCCATGCCCTGTACATCTTCGGACCTTGAATGGCGATCCAGTCCACCATTTCCTCGTTCTGCGCCCACAAACTGTTTTCGGCAAGGCCGCTCTCAAAAGCAAAAGAGTGAACAATCTCATGGCGCAGAATTTTCTTACGCTGAACACTCAGTTCCGCCTTTACGCCCGGCCTTCCGTCGTCGCCTTCGTAGGTTTCCACGACAATTTCTTTTGTGGTTTCGTCGCAAAATCCATCTATATTTTCTAGGCGGAGGTCTCCGGGATGATGACTGTGCGTGATGCTGTATTCAGCGCCTAAAACATTGACTGTCATGTTGTGCTGTGCAGACATTGGTACGACCTCACTTTGAACAGCGGCGCAAAGGCTGGAAGCCCGCCCAAGTATATCGCGAGAGCGTCCGCCTTCCGGCTCCTGATGTTTTCCACCTCGGCGGCGGAGAGGGCGGGGGCGCGATAGCTCCGCGACCAGCCCCCCACCGTCTCGCTGGAGATCTGTACGCCCCCGGAATAGACGCTGGCGGTTATGATCTCCTCATCCAGCAGCACGTCCGCAATGGCGCAGGAAGCCTTTTTCACGGCCTCCTGCTGCCGTTCCTCCACCCGGTCGGAGATACCCTGCGTCGCCGCCCTGATGTAGTCGGAGGCCCGCTCGGACAGCCGGGGAAAATCTTCCTCAGAGATGACATTCCCGAAATATGTATTCAGGTAAAAATCGTAGTCGGCGTAGGCCATTCGGCGGGCCTCCTTTCCTTACAGGCTTACGCCCTCCATGACCGCCCGTGCCTCAAGTGCCGCCAGATAATCGGACATAGCGCGGGTCTGTATGTTGTACGTGCTGCGCGGGCATGTGGGGTTAAACGGGAGCGTACCCGCATCCCACTTTTCCAGCATTGCGTTCAGCTTTTCAAACCGAATGCGCAGTTGCTCATATTCGGCCTTGAAACGATCCTTGTAGTCAGTGCTTTCCATCATAGCGATAGTTTCTTTCAGTTCCATATCTGTTCCCCTTCCCTTACTTCACCCGGGCCTTGGCGGTGGGCTGGTCCTCATTTGCAGCGGCGGCGCTCTCGTCGATCACCTTGATGACTGCCACCTCGTCCATCCGCTCGTAGGAGGGCAGGACAATCTCAGATGCGAAGGTGTTGATGTTGACCGGGTGGGGCTCGATGATCCGGGTGATGGCCACGCCGGTATTGACAATGGATACCTCCGCCTCGGGGGATGCCATAAGGTCCGCCTCCTCCGGGGTAGTGCCGTACCAGGTGTTGCCCAACGCCCCCACGGGAACCAGAGCCACATAGCCGTCCGGAACAAAGGCATGAGCCACCTTGTTCTCATCTGCGTACTGCTTGTCGTAGATGGCGGTCTGGAGCCGGGATGTACTGCTGACCACAGCCTTTACCTCGTCATCGGTGAGATAGCTCAGGGACCGGCTCGTGGTGGACAGATAGCGGTTTTTCACCGCTTCAATCTTTGCCATCAAGTTGAAGGTAAATGTGTTCATGATGGCAATGGTCAGTTCGGTCCCGGTGCGGGCCCTCACGCTGTCCTTTGCCGCCTTGAAGGCCTTAAATGGGTCTGCGGTGCTGGGCGCGGTCCACAGGTCGCCGCCGGTGAGGGCGGTATAGTTGCTGGATTTCCACGTGCCGTTTGGGTCGTAGTTGTAGACGTATTCCACGCCGTTTGCCCGGATGGCAATACCCGCGTTGCCGTTTTCGGGGAACAGCAGCTGCATGATCATCCGCTCGGGCACAACGTTCGCGCCGTCAATCAGGGCGTTTGCGTCGTCAAACACCCGCTCAATGATGGCGCGGGCGTAGGAGTCGTTGGAGTTGGCCACCCGAAGCAGCTCCTGCCGGTCCTTTTCCTTGATCTTAAAGCCCTCCCGGAAAAACGGCATTTCCGTCTCCAGCTTCTCAAAGCCGATGCGGTCCCGAAAAGTGGCTTTTGCGTCAAAGGCGGAGGGCATCAGAGACACGGGGAGGCCCTTGGAGCCCTTAAGCCAGGACAGGTCCAGTCCCGCCTTTTTCTTTGCCGGGAACAGGCCGGAGCCAAGATAGGGGATGCTGTTGGATGCCACCTCGTTCCACTGGGCGGCAATGGCGTCAGGGGTGAAAAATTCTCTCAGGTCCATATAATCCTCCTCACTTTGCGTCGGCGGCGGTCACGCCGATGTTGTCCCGGAGAACGATACCAGGGACCGCCGTTTTCATGGCGGCGGCGTCATAGGTCACGCCGGAATGGGCTTCCGCCTTCTTCTGGTCGATGATGCCCCGGACCACCAGAGCGGCGCTCGGGTTTTCCGCAGGGTCCACGTCATACAGCAGGATGCCGTTGGCGGCGGCGGACTCCGTTTTCTTTCCCTGAATCGTCATAGGCGTCCCCGCCTTGACAGGGCTCTCCTCGGTCACGGTGAACGGGATGGCGTCAAAATCATCCGCCGCCAGAATCTCAGTTGTCCCGCCCACCTGGGTGGTTTTGAATTTCATGCAATCTCTCCTTTACAGATAGTGGCTCATCACATCTTGGGTGGCTTTGCTGTTGGCCGACCGGGCCGCGCCCATCTCCTTCGCCTGGGCCACGTTATCCGGGATGTGTTCAGGCGGTTCCCCATGCCCTCCGCCGGAACCAGACCCGGTGGCAAGCCGGGGCGCGGGCTTGTCCGGGGCAAAGGCCTCTGGGTCGGCCTCCCGCTGGGCCTTGATGAAGTCGTCCAAGCCGGAAAGCTCGCCGTCCTTCAGCTCCAGCTTCTGCTCTTTCAGCGCGGCGGTGAATGCCCGCTCCGCGCTCTTGGAGCTGAATTTCAGGCCCTTGCCGGTGATGGCCTTGCCGATGGCGTCGGCGTAGTCCCGGTCCGCCAGCTGTGTGCGCAGGTCGCCGGTGTCCTTGTCGTACTTGGCCTGGAGCTCGGTGAGCTGCTGCTGAATGGCGGCGATATCGCCGTTGGACTTCTTTAGCTCCTCCAGCTCATGCATCACCCCCGAAAGCTTCTCAGCGTCAGGCCGATACTTTTCCACATCCAAACGCAGAGCGTTAACAGATTCCAGATGCCCACTGATGATTTTTGCAGCGGCGTCTTTCATGTGCTCTTCATCCACGCCCGCGGCTGTCAAAATCTCCCGTACTTGCTCATTTGTCAGTGCCATAAAAATTAACTCCTTTTTTTCGGCGGCGTTCTATGCCGTTCGTTAATTATAAAAACCGCGTTCTGTGCGGGTCTTACCAAAAGAAAAAGCGTGGTCACTCACCCATTTCTGGATGAATAACCACGCTCGGTTGTTACGCTGAAACGCTTATCAGCGCCAAACGGCATTTAATTCTCTGTGCCCTTTTTCTCGCTATCCTTCTCAATAATCATCGGTAGCAGAAGCGGACAAGCAAGGGCAGTCAAAACAGTAAGCATCAGATGCTCAATATCGTTCATTTCTTCACTTCTTCCCGCCGCACCCAAACTACCTTCACACCGTCCTTGACGGGGATGAGCTCTACTCGATCGCCTTTTGCAAGGGCGGATTCAGCGGCTTTGATGGTCTTTTCATCCACCAAACGACACCCCCCCGCCCAGAAACTTTACGTCCTCAATCTTCACGCAGGTGAAGGAGTGGGTGACCTGCTTCTCGATGTCGTAGATAGAGAGGTCATAGAGCCATTTGGCATTCGCCGCTCCATCCAATTCAACCGGGATCTCAAACCTCCCAGTAAATGACCGTTCCAGCTTCACCAGCTCCCCGGTGAATCCGTTGTAGGTTACTTGCATAGTAGCGTCCTCCTTTTTATTGGATTTTTCGCTGTTTCCATTTATTGTGTTGTAGGCGAAAACTAAATTTTTCGGGAATCTTATTCCGTTCAAAAGTGAAAGTGATGGGCCTCGGTAATTGTGGAACGAGTCAAAATATTTTCTCTTGCAAACTTCGCAAAGAAATGCGTGGGCCGAATTGGAATCACAAGCGCGCTCATACACTTTCGTCAGCCCATCTGTTGCTCCGCAGATTTTACATTTATCATTCATCCCATTTCACCCCACATAGAAAACAGAAAAATTTCAGTATTGGGCATATAAAGAAATCAAAAAGCAAAGACTTTTCTGGTGGCGGATCGTCTTTATGTAACTCGTGAAGAAAAACGATTGCTTCCGCCATTCTCCTTGTTTCCGCATATCTCGCTCTTGTGTTTTTTTGCCTGATTCTCATGTATAAAGCACCTTCATCCTCTCCCACTGCTCCGGGAGCCCCGCCGCCCTGCTGAACGCCTTGTATTTTTGGTTCAGCCGGCGCAGGCGGATGTTCGCGGCTTTGGCCTCATCGGTAAGCCCCGCCGCCTCGAAAGCGGCCTTGCGCCGTTTCTGCTTGCGGACGGAGCGTTCGAGCTTTCGCTGCATCTGGGTGGCCTGGTAGGCCGTATAGGTGCGGTCCTCAAAGGTGATGGGCGGCGGGTCGATGCTGGCCAACTCCTGGTCTGTGTAGGTGCGTTCAGAAATACCTTCAATAAACGGATAAAAATTATGGCGGCAATTCCATCCACACAAGCCCTCGCCCGTCCCATAGCCTGTTGTTTTCACGAAATCCGAGTATTCCCCGTTGGATGTGCGTGGTTTTTCGCTCCAGCGGAACACCCGACCCTGCCAGCTTTTGTGGTCGGCTGGCCCATCACCCGTATCCCGCGCCCCGATATGGGCCGTGACCTCTACGAGGTCGGTTTCCAGGTAGTCTACGGACTGCTCCCGATATTTCGCACTAAGCTGAACAACGCCGGTCATGACTGCACGGCGCACAGCAACGTCCAGATGGTCTATGTGACCGTTCTCATAGGCAACGTGGTTTTTCAGTGGCTTTCCGTCCCTGTCGAATGCCACACACAGCCCACTTGCCGCCAGCTGCTTTACGGCCTCCGCAATCGCCTGATTGTAGCCGATGGCACCGGACTGAACCTGCAAAAGGGCGGAATCGAGAGCCCACTCATATGTTTTCGCTGGCTCCAAAAATGTCAGCCGTCCTCCCTTTACCACAAGGAAGCCCATGGAGCCAGTGATATTCTTGTACGCTCCCCATGTCTGCCGACGGATAGCGGCTATGTCCGTTTCGTTTACCATCCGCTCTGGAGCCGTCACATGGGCCAAGTCCACCATATCGGCGTAGTATTTCTGATTGCGGGCCACAACATCGTCCAGCAGCTTATCAAGTTTATCCGCGCCAATGTTGGTAGCGTTGGCGATAGCCTTCTTGATGTCCTCCAGGTCAATCCCGTGGGCACGCAAGGCCCGGATGTCTTGTACCGTCACCTCGTTGAGTTGGTCTGCGATTTTGAGCCGGGAGCAAATCTCCTCAAGAAGTTTCAGCTCCAGACTCCGGAAGAGCTCAGCCAGCTCCTCGGGAAGGGCGTCAAGAAGATCAGGAGTGAAAGGGTATTTAGGCATGTTCCCAATCAATCTTTTGCCCACACTCTGGGCAAAAAGTATGTCGCTCTACTTCCCCATACGATTCCCATATACCACCAATGTCAGGAAAACTATATCCGCACGCTGGGCAAGCGGCATCACAAATTTTTCCTTTACATTTTTTTACGTTAATAGGTTTTCGCGGAATTTGACTACCTAAATTTTTTGTGTTGTATTTCCAGCATACTTCCATATGGCCGCAAGCAATCACTCGATCAGGCTCTCTGCAATAGAAAACAGACGGGGTAAGCCCACTGCATCCAGACGGGTCAAAATTCTCACAAGTCAAACAGCATTCTTTCAGCTTGATTTCAATTTTCTTCATCATTCCACCTCATCCTGTTCCTCGTCCGCCATATCCTCCATGTCCGGCAGCATCTTTTTTGCGGTTTTCTCGTCTTCGCCAAAGTATCGCATACGATATTCCACCGGCCCGATAATCGCGGCGTTCAGCAATTGCAGCCCCATGGCCATATCCTGCCGCTTTGTCTCCGGGTCATCCAGCACCCCGTCGCCCCAATTATAATCTACGCTATATTCTCCGGGCGGAGCCAGCCGGGCCAGGTCGCACCAGGCGTTCATGGCGTAGACCAGGTCGTTAAGCGAGTCCTGAAACGCTGTCTGAATCGCCTTTTCCGTTACAAATTGTCGTTGCTTGGCCGCCAAAATTTCAGTAGCGGTTTTTTCCACGCTCTGGGGCTCTGAGATGGTGCCAAAGGCCAGCCCTGTGTTAAACTCAATGCGCTGCAAAATGCGCTGGAAACCGTTGTAGAACGGATCGTCCCTAATCTCAGGATTAATGAATTGGAAAAAGTCCGGATCGGAAAATTTTCCATATTCATAAATCTCGTCATCGGCCTGGGAGGCATCCATTACCCCGCCATTAATCAACATTCTGCGCTTTCCGCTCTTGTACTCCCGGCGCAACTGCTGCCATTGCTCATCGGCCTGCCGGATCAGGTCTGTGGTGCCCCCAGCGTATACCGACACCCCCAGTGGTGAGACCGGCTCTACGCCATTGGCCAACGGCGGCTTAAAATAAGCAAACAGCGGTCTCTCCAAGTATTCAATATCATTGCGATCAGACAGCCCGGCCCACTCTTTTACGGTTTCAAGAGGCACTCTCGCCCCAATCCCGCCGCCCTTTCCACTGCGAAACGCCCGATTCTCCACCACATAGACCGTGCTGCCGTCCTCCCTGGTCAAGAAATCGTGGTATTCCAGCTTGATAAACCAATCCCTTCCCTGCCGGACTGGATCACTTTCGAATACGCCGCCAATGGCCTTTCCTGTCCCATCGAACCGAGTTGGGGTGAAGCGGGTAGTAAAGGCATCCACCAGAATCCGGCCATTGTCTGGGTATGGCTTAAAGCACACGCCGCCCAGGCACAGGCCCATTTCCAGGTGGGCACTGAATTTTGGCAAGGCAAGCTTCACCTGCCGATTGATGTACTCCGCCCTGGAACCGCCAGAAACCGCCATAGAAAACTCGGCCAATGCGTGTTGGGCCAGCTCCCGGCCAACCGCTCTCGGCAGGCCTAGAGGCCGAACATCACACGTCTCCCAGGGGGGATGGTTGGTGTACATTGCCCACCACAGGTTGATATTGCTTTCCATCTTCCGAGAAGCGGCAGGCTGTACGTTGAACTCCTTCTCAATGGTCCCAGCTGGTATTGTCTCTCTATTCACTTTTGTATAGCCGAACTTGTTCAGCGCCCAGTCAAAAAAACCCATATCAAACTCCGTTCGCCCTTACTTCCCGCTCCATGATGGTGGAGCAAAAGTACCTCATATCGTCGCAAGCGTGATCCGCTTCCTTGACCACAGCGTCCTCGGGCGATTCCATATCCCATCGGTAAGCGGCAATTTCCGACAAGAGGCCCTTGCAGTTTTTGTGAATCAAGATCCGCCCCGCTTGGAGCAACGAAGCTGTCAGCCGGATTCCGTCCAATACGCTGTTGTCTGCGTCCCATACGGAGAACCTGCCGTGCCGCCTGATAGTCTCTTTGAAGCTGGCGGCGGATGGGTCTACAATAATCCGTTCAATCCGCCGGTCCCCCGCCAGCGCCTCCAGCTCTGCGTAATGCTCCTCATCCGTGCGCCGGTCCTTCCCCGGCTCGCGGCTGTTGTAGTAGTATTCGCCCACCCGATACGCCGTACCGTTCCATAGGCACCAGAGCCCCGCCGACGTGGGGTTGACTGTGCCATAGTCCATGGAAATGAACCACCGCCCCCGTTGGAGGGCCTGCCAGGGGATTTCATCCACCACATGAAAAATCTCATTGAACATGGGGTAAACCAGGCCCTCGGCCACAACCCACGCGCCGAGGATGAATCGGTCGTAAAACACTCCGGTATATTCCCGCTTGATGTTCTCCACGTAATCCGGGGGGAGGGTCGTATTATCGTCTATGGTAAATTTTACATCCAGAAAGTCCAGCTCATCCGCCCGCTCTATGTACCTGCGCATCAGCCAGTGATTTGGATTATCCGGGTTGGTGGTGGCGATCAGCTTTGCACCTGCGACGCGAAGTCGGCTCAGGAGCATGGTAAAAAAATCCTCTGGAAACTGGGTCAGCTCATCACAGTAGGCGCCCTGGAGCGTCATACCCCGGATCTTGCTCTCCGACCGGGCATCATTAGCCCCCTCGAAGAGGATCCTCCGGCCAAACAGCACACCCTCTTTCGCCGGGATGGAGAATGTGAAATTGCGCTCCCCAACCAGCTCCTGGAGCAATATCAAGCAGTTTCGTTTGAGCGTGGTCAAGGACTTGGCACACATGAGATAGAGCCTTTCCTGGGGCATGGAGGCCACCCAGAACGCCCATAGCACAAGGGATATCCAGGTCTTCCCAGAAGAGACGGACCCCTCCAGTAGATTGATCCGCCGCAGCTCCCCGTTTTCCCACATACCCATAAGCGCCCTCTGCTTCGGCGTATACTTAACCATTACGCAGGCCCTCAATCAGATCAGCGAGTGCGCCGTTGTCGTTTTGTTCTTTCCTCTCAAACGCTCCAACGTGCTTTCCAAGGAGCTCCAGAGCCTTGATTTTGTCCGCCATCTTGTATTTTTTGACAAAACCGACATAGTTCCCGTCATTGTCAGCCACATCCTGCACATCCAGTCCAACCAGGGCGGCGGCTGTATCTGCATCCAGCTCCGATATGTCCAGCGGCTTCCCGTCCTTGCCAAACATCTTTCGGATATCGAAAAAAGCCAATTTTGCAGTTTCGCGCAAAACCATATCCTGTGTAATTTCTGTGCGCTCCTGCCTAGCCTGTTTAGCCTCCTGCACGGCAGTTTGGACCTTAACATTGGCTAACAGCCGCGCCGCTTGCTCACAGGCTGTTTTCTCGCTGTACCCAGCCCTTTTTGCGGCTGCGGTGGCATTGAGGTCCACCAGATATTCCTCCACAAATCGTTTTTGCTTTGGTGTTAATGCCATACCACCACCTCTCAATCAAAAATCTATCCAAGATAATTTAGTAGTACGGCGGATGCTGCTCCGTATACTGTACAAAACACTGCTGGAGTTCGTTTGCCATTTGCGAACTTTGCCATAACTGCACTTGTGAAACCGTGCATTGCGCCATCAACGCATCTATCTGCGCCCTTGTGCTTTGAGTTTGGTCTGTAAAGCTGTATCTAAACGTTCCAGATTCAAATGGCATGGCATACGGCAAAGTCCACTGAATAGATTGGCACGGCTGATAAAATACATTTTCAACCGACTCTTTCCTGCGACTCACCCACTTGGATGTCCCATCTTCACTTAGTTGTATGCCGTCAAGCCCCCACCAAAGCGTTATCGTTTTGTCGATAGGCTCCCTAGCTCCCAAAATTTCAAGGCTTGCTTTTTCCATCCGATCAAAATATTCAGGAACAGAAAACATATAAGCCTCCATAAATGGCACTTAGTGGACCACCTGGGAATCGAACCCAGTCCGGCCGGTTATGAGCCAGCCGCTCGACATTCGAGCTAATTTAGGGTCAGTTTGCTTCCCTTCGTCTGTCCCGCTTTTCGTGGCCTCCAAGATGGCTGGCCACATCATCTCAACTGCTTTGCTCCACACAATCTCATCCCCTCTCATGTGGAATGGGCGGGGCGGCAGCGGAAAATCTGCCGCCCCTTGTGCAAGAAAGAGAAGAATGGAGGAGGTGGGTTGCGCCGCCCACGTTCCTATCGTAGCACAAAAGTTGGGTTAAAAAGTGCCAACTTTCAACCGAGCAACCCTATATTTTGAGCCACCTTCTCAAAGAACCTCCGTTGCCATCTGGCCGCCGTTCTCTTGCTGCACGGCACCGCCAGCGCCGCCCCTTCCAGCGTATGCGTTCTCTTCAGGTGCACCAGCCGAATCACCTTCATCCGCGCCTCGCCGTTCTCCATGCTTTCTGTGGCCTCTATGGCGGCTTTCACAGCCTTGTAGTTCATCATTTCCTCACAGGACAGGTCTTTGCCTGTCTGCCCCGAATAGGCCCGTATAATGGCCTTTACCTTTCTCCACCAGGAGGTATTGCGCTTATGATTCCGCCTCTCCCAATCCTGAATCCGCTTCTTTGCCCGCTCCAACTCCTCCGGCGTTATCCCCGTCTCCCGACACAGCGTCAAATCACGCCAGCCCCAATGAAGCATGTCACGGATTCTTTCATCCTGCATAGAAATTTGTTGTTCAGGCTCTTTCAGCATTCCCCGCGCCCCCCCCCTTTTTGTCCTCGATTTCTTCAGCGCAGACATATATCCCCGGCACCTCGGCCCAAAACTTTTCGCATATCTCCGAGGCCACTTGCGCATCGTCCTTCCAGAACCCCACGGCGGTCATGCAGTCCTTCAGCAGTTTGTTCAGATTATCCGTGTCGGGCTTGGTGATTCGATACTCGCCGTCCTCATGCTCCCCCCTGGGGAAACACCACTTCACCAACAGCCGCACAGCGCCCTTCATGCGCCGCTCCGGCTTATGTCCGCCCAGGTGATCTGTCAGCTTTGACCGGGCTGCCACCACTTCCGGGGGATCGTAGAACACCGGTTTGCCCTTTACCACCCGCACTGCCTTTTCCTGGTGCGTGGCGGTGGGGGGAATCATCGGCATAAAAAACTCAATCCTCATGTGTCTTTACCTCGTTAAAGTATCGCTTATTTTTCTTCGCGGATGTACTGGGCGGGTTTCCCTCCCCGTGTGTGGGGGCAGCCTATGGCCCCCACACGCAAGGGTGGGAGACCCGTACAGAGGGCTTGCCCGACGAAGGATTTTATACGTAGTATAAAGGGTGGCGGGCAATATGCCTGCCCGGTGCGTTTTTAAGGTTACGGGCATATTGCTTTCCTGACTGATTTTCAGGTAACGGGCAATTTCCCATTACCAGCTCTTTTCAGATTCCGGGCAAATCCTCCCCGAGTTTTTATCAATGACATAGCCAACGCTTTTCAGGGAATTTCGTACCGTTTTCTCCGCCGGATATTCTTCACCAGCAGCCTCGGCACTCTGCTTGATTTCTTCAAAAAGCTCCTTCACTGTGGGGTAAACATCATCGTGAGAAAAGCGGAAACTTTCAATAGCGATACTGTACTTGTGCTGCTTGGTTTTCCGCTGTTTTTCAGCCTGCTTTTTTCTGGCGTCCTTCCCCCGCTGGTAGGGTTTCACCTCGCCCTCCGGGTCAATGTCGGCCAGGACGCCGCTTTCGTCGTTGCGGTGAACAGGGAAGTCAAACCATAGGTTGACCGGGGGAAATTTCGGAAACTCTCTGAGTGTCCCATCAATGCGCCACGCTGTACGGGCTTCTGC
>ERZ808028.648-NODE-648-length-26396-cov-8.551921_pt1 | contig 26396 bp, 20 predicted proteins | sample MGYA00380184_ERZ808028 | MGnify/ENA primary metagenome ERZ808028 (study PRJEB31490, sample SAMN06133397) | mouse gut metagenome | isolation source: J8_1 | host: mice | place: China: Chengdu | collected 2015-05 ...
ATCTGATGGAAATGGAAGCCACGCAAGCACCTTAAAATCACCATCATACACTAAATCAGTAAGTTGGCAGCATTACCGAAATCCCCATCCTTTAGGGCAGTGAGGATGTCAATAATAGCAGACCACATCATGAGTCATTCTGACCGACACATGCCAGAAGCAGAGGCTCCATCCCATTTTATACCTACCTTATAACACTTAGAAAAACAACATGTTAAAAATGTCTATTGGAAACAATTTTATTTCCAATTGTAATGATAACCATTCTCATATTAATATGACTACGTGATAATTAACTTTTGATGCACTCCGCATGTCTGACCGCGCCACTACCACAGCTTCCTTAACGTTCGAGTCGCTTTATGGCACACATCACGGCTGGTTGAAAAGCTGGCTGACGCGCAAACTCCAGTCTGCTTTTGATGCAGATGACATTGCCCAGGACACTTTTTTGCGGGTAATGGTCAGCGAAACGCTCTCGACGATCCGCGATCCTCGCTCCTTCCTCTGCACTATCGCCAAACGCGTGATGGTGGACCTGTTTCGCCGAAACGCGCTGGAAAAAGCGTATCTGGAGATGCTGGCGCTTATGCCGGAGGGGGGAGCGCCTTCACCTGAGGAACGCGAAAGCCAACTCGAGACCCTACAACTCCTCGACAGCATGCTGGACGGGCTAAACGGCAAAACACGTGAAGCGTTTCTGCTTTCGCAACTGGATGGTCTGACATACAGCGAGATTGCGCACAAACTCGGTGTTTCCATCAGCTCCGTGAAAAAATACGTGGCGAAAGCCGTCGAGCACTGCCTGCTGTTCCGTCTGGAGTATGGGTTATGAATCCTTTGTTAACCGATTCCCGCCGTCAGGCGCTGCGTTCAGCTTCCCACTGGTATGCCGTGCTAAGCGGCGAGCGCGTCAGCCCACAACAGGAAGCGCGCTGGCAACAGTGGTATGAACAGGATCAGGATAACCAGTGGGCCTGGCAGCAGGTTGAAAACCTGCGCAACCAGCTTGGCGGTGTGCCTGGCGACGTTGCCAGCCGGGCGTTGCACGATACCCGCCTCACCCGCCGTCACGTGATGAAAGGATTACTGCTGTTGCTCGGCGCTGGCGGAGGCTGGCAGCTCTGGCAGTCGGAAACCGGCGAAGGTCTGCGGGCAGATTACCGCACCGCCAAAGGCACAGTCAGCCGTCAGCAACTGGAAGATGGCTCCCTGCTCACGCTGAATACCCAAAGCGCGGCGGATGTGCGTTTTGATGCGCATCAGCGCACCGTCCGGCTCTGGTACGGTGAAATCGCCATTACTACCGCGAAAGATGCCCTGCAACGCCCCTTCCGTGTCCTGACCCGTCAGGGCCAGCTCACTGCTTTAGGGACAGAATTTACCGTCCGCCAGCAGGATAATTTCACGCAGCTTGACGTTCAGCAGCACGCTGTGGAAGTGCTTCTCGCCAGTGCCCCCGCGCAAAAACGCATCGTGAACGCTGGTGAAAGCCTGCAGTTCAGCGCCTCTGAGTTTGGCGCAGTGAAACCGCTGGATGACGAGAGTACAAGCTGGACGAAGGACATCCTGAGCTTCAGCGATAAACCGCTGGGTGAGGTGATAGCCACGCTAACCCGTTACCGCAACGGCGTGCTGCGCTGCGATCCCGCCGTTGCCGGGCTGCGCCTGAGCGGGACGTTCCCGCTGAAAAATACCGATGCGATCCTGAACGTTATCGCGCAAACGCTTCCCGTTAAAATTCAGTCTATTACGCGGTACTGGATAAACATTTCACCACTGTAAGGAAAATAATTCTTATTTCGATTGTCCTTTTTACCCTTCTCGTTCGACTCATAGCTGAACACAACAAAAATGATGATGGGGAAGGTATGACGCCGTTACGCGTTTTTCGTAAAACAACACCTTTGGTTAACGCCATTCGCCTGAGCCTGCTGCCGCTGGCCGGTCTCTCGTTTTCCGCTTTTGCTGCACAGGTTAATATCGCACCGGGATCGCTCGATAAAGCGCTCAATCAGTATGCCGCACACAGCGGATTTACCCTCTCGGTTGACGCCAGCCTGACGCGCGGCAAGCAGAGCAACGGCCTGCACGGCGATTACGACGTCGAGAGCGGCCTGCAACAACTGCTGGACGGCAGCGGACTGCAGGTAAAACCGCTGGGAAATAACAGCTGGACGCTGGAGCCCGCGCCCGCACCAAAAGAAGATGCCCTGACCGTGGTCGGCGACTGGCTGGGTGATGCGCGTGAAAACGACGTATTTGAACATGCTGGCGCGCGTGACGTGATCCGCCGTGAGGATTTCGCCAAAACCGGCGCAACCACCATGCGTGAGGTACTTAACCGCATCCCTGGCGTCAGCGCGCCGGAAAACAACGGCACCGGCAGCCACGACCTGGCGATGAACTTTGGCATCCGGGGCCTGAACCCGCGCCTCGCCAGCCGCTCGACCGTCCTGATGGACGGCATCCCCGTCCCCTTCGCCCCTTACGGTCAGCCGCAGCTTTCACTGGCTCCCGTTTCGCTCGGCAACATGGATGCCATTGACGTGGTACGCGGTAGTGGTGCGGTGCGTTACGGACCGCAGAGCGTGGGCGGCGTGGTGAACTTTGTTACCCGTGCCATTCCGCAGGACTTTGGTATCGAGGCAGGCGTGGAAGGTCAGCTCAGCCCAACCTCTTCACAAAACAACCCGAAAGAGACGCACAACCTGATGGTGGGCGGCACAGCGGACAACGGTTTTGGCACCGCGCTGCTCTACTCCGGCACGCGCGGCAGTGACTGGCGCGAGCACAGCGCCACCCGCATCGACGACCTGATGCTGAAAAGCAAATATGCGCCGGATGAGGTGCACACCTTCAACAGCCTGCTGCAATATTACGACGGTGAAGCCGACATGCCCGGTGGCCTGTCTCGCGCGGATTACGACGCCGATCGCTGGCAATCCACCCGCCCGTATGACCGCTTCTGGGGTCGTCGCAAGCTGGCGAGCCTGGGCTACCAGTTCCAGCCAGACAGCCAGCATAAATTCAACATTCAGGGGTTCTACACCCAAACCCTGCGCAGCGGCTACCTGGAGCAAGGCAAACGCATCACCCTCTCGCCGCGTAACTACTGGGTGCGCGGTATTGAGCCACGCTACAGCCAGATCTTTATGATCGGCCCTTCCGCGCACGAAGTGGGCGTGGGCTATCGCTATGTGAATGAATCAACGCATGAAATGCGTTACTACACCGCCACCAGCAGCGGGCAGTTGCCGTCCGGCTCAAGCCCTTACGACCGCGATACGCGTTCCGGCACCGAGGCGCACGCCTGGTATCTGGATGACAAAATCGACATCGGCAACTGGACCATCACGCCGGGTATGCGTTTCGAACATATCGAGTCATACCAGAACAACGCCATCACAGGCACGCACGAAGAAGTGAGCTATAACGCACCGCTTCCGGCGTTGAACGTGCTCTATCACCTGACTGACAGCTGGAATCTTTATGCAAACACTGAAGGCTCGTTCGGCACCGTACAGTACAGCCAGATTGGCAAGGCTGTGCAAAGCGGCAATGTGGAACCGGAAAAAGCGCGAACCTGGGAACTCGGTACCCGCTACGACGACGGCGCGCTGACGGCGGAAATGGGGCTGTTCCTGATTAACTTTAACAATCAGTACGACTCCAACCAGACCAACGACACCGTCACTGCACGTGGCAAAACGCGCCATACCGGGCTGGAAACGCAGGCACGTTACGATCTGGGTACGCTAACGCCAACGCTTGATAACGTTTCCATCTACGCCAGCTATGCGTATGTGAACGCGGAAATCCGCGAGAAAGGCGACACCTACGGCAATCTGGTACCATTATCCCCGAAACATAAAGGCACGCTGGGCGTGGACTACAAGCCAGGAAACTGGACGTTCAATCTGAACAGCGATTTCCAGTCCAGCCAGTTTGCGGATAACGCCAATACGGTGAAAGAGAGCGCCGACGGCAGTACCGGCCGCATTCCCGGCTTCATGCTCTGGGGCGCACGCGTGGCGTATGACTTTGGCCCGCAGATGGCAGATCTGAACCTGGCATTCGGTGTGAAAAACATCTTCGACCAGGACTACTTCATCCGCTCTTATGACGACAACAACAAAGGCATCTATGCAGGCCAGCCGCGCACGCTGTATATGCAGGGGTCGTTGAAGTTCTGATGTGTTAACGCCCGGCTTGCCGGGCTTTTAGCTGGAATGTGATTATGTTGGCATTTATCCGTTTTCTTTTTGCAGGCCTGCTGCTGGTGATCAGCCACGCCTTTGCCGCCACGGTTCAGGACGAACACGGCACGTTTACACTCGAAAAAACGCCACAACGGATTGTGGTGCTGGAACTCTCGTTCGCCGATGCGCTGGCCGCCGTGGACGTCAGCCCGATCGGTATTGCCGACGATAACGATGCAAAACGCATCCTGCCCGAAGTGCGTGCGCACCTGAAACCGTGGCAGTCCGTCGGAACGCGCGCGCAGCCGAGCCTGGAAGCCATTGCCGCTCTGAAACCAGACCTGATCATTGCCGACAGCAGTCGCCATGCGGGGGTTTACATCGCCTTGCAGCAAATCGCGCCGGTACTGCTGCTTAAGTCCCGCAACGAAACCTACGCTGAAAATTTGCAATCTGCGGCTATCATCGGCGAAATGGTGGGTAAAAAGCGAGAGATGCAGGCACGTCTGGAACAACATAAAGAGAGGATGGCGCAGTGGGCCAGCCAGCTTCCCAAAGGGACACGCGTGGCCTTTGGCACATCACGCGAACAGCAATTCAACCTGCATACTCAGGAGACCTGGACCGGCAGCGTGCTGGCCTCTCTGGGGCTGAACGTTCCCGCTGCGATGGCGGGTGCGTCCATGCCGTCCATCGGCCTGGAGCAACTGCTGGCGGTCAATCCTGCCTGGCTGCTGGTTGCCCACTATCGCGAAGAGAGCATTGTTAAACGCTGGCAACAAGATCCGCTCTGGCAGATGTTAACCGCCGCGCAGAAGCAGCAGGTTGCTTCGGTCGACAGTAACACCTGGGCGCGGATGCGCGGTATTTTTGCTGCAGAGCGTATTGCCGCTGACACGGTAAAAATCTTCCACCATCAGCCGCTTACCGTTGTGAAATGACCTCGATAAAACACCCGGTGCTGCTGTGGGGGCTTCCCGTTGCAGCACTTATTATTATTTTCTGGCTGAGTCTGTTTTGCTACTCGGCCATTCCTGTTTCCGGAGCAGATGCAACCCGCGCCCTGCTGCCTGGACACACGCCAACGCTACCAGAAGCGCTGGTGCAAAACCTTCGTTTGCCACGAAGCCTGGTCGCCGTTCTGATCGGCGCAAGCCTAGCGCTCGCGGGCACGCTGCTGCAAACCCTGACCCACAACCCAATGGCCTCTCCTTCACTGCTCGGCATTAACAGCGGCGCGGCGCTGGCTATGGCGCTTACCAGCGCGCTGAGTCCGACGCCGATTGCAGGCTATTCTCTGTCGTTCATCGCGGCATGCGGGGGCGGCGTGAGCTGGCTGCTGGTCATGACCGCAGGAGGCGGATTTCGTCATACCCATGACAGAAACAAACTGATCCTCGCGGGTATCGCGCTGTCGGCCTTTTGTATGGGCCTTACCCGCATCACCCTGCTGCTGGCCGAAGATCATGCTTACGGCATCTTTTACTGGCTGGCAGGCGGAGTGTCCCACGCCCGCTGGCAGGATGTCTGGCAGCTCTTGCCGGTGGTGGTCACTGCAGTCCCTGTCGTGTTGCTGCTGGCGAATCAACTGAACCTGCTCAACCTCAGCGACAGCACCGCCCATACGCTGGGAGTGAACCTGACGAGGCTACGTTTGGTCATCAATATGTTAGTGCTGCTTCTGGTTGGTGCGTGCGTCAGCGTGGCAGGTCCGGTGGCGTTTATCGGTCTGCTGGTGCCACATCTGGCGCGCTTCTGGGCAGGCTTCGATCAGCGCAACGTACTGCCAGTGAGCATGCTGCTGGGGGCCACGCTGATGCTGCTGGCAGATGTACTCGCACGCGCGCTGGCCTTCCCCGGAGATCTGCCCGCAGGCGCAGTGCTGGCGCTGATTGGCAGCCCTTGCTTTGTCTGGCTTGTGAGGAGGCGAGGATGAAAATTGCGCTGGTTATTTTTATCACCCTTGCCCTGGCGGGCTGTGCGCTGTTATCACTCCATATGGGAGTGATCCCCGTGCCGTGGCGCGCCCTGCTGACCGACTGGCAGGCCGGACGCGAGCATTATTATGTATTGATGGAGTACCGACTGCCGCGCTTGCTGCTGGCACTGTTTGTCGGTGCAGCCCTCGCCGTGGCGGGCGTGCTGATACAGGGGATTGTGCGCAACCCTCTGGCATCACCGGATATTCTCGGCGTTAACCATGCCGCCAGCCTGGCCTCTGTGGGGGCTCTACTTCTTATGCCGTCACTGCCCGTGATGGTGCTGCCGCTGCTGGCCTTTGCGGGCGGCATGGCGGGGTTGATATTGCTGAAGATGCTGGCAAAGACCCACCAGCCGATGAAGCTGGCGCTCACCGGCGTGGCGCTTTCTGCATGCTGGGCCAGCTTGACGGATTATCTGATGCTCTCGCGCCCGCAGGATGTGAACAACGCCCTGCTGTGGCTGACCGGCAGCTTATGGGGCCGTGACTGGAGCTTTGTGAAGATTGCCATCCCGCTGATGATTTTATTTCTGCCGCTGAGCCTGAGTTTTTGCCGCGATCTCGACCTCCTTGCACTCGGCGATGCGCGCGCCACCACGCTCGGTGTGTCGGTGCCCCATACCCGATTCTGGGCTTTGTTACTAGCTGTCGCCATGACATCTACCGGCGTGGCCGCCTGCGGCCCGATTAGCTTTATTGGTCTCGTGGTGCCGCATATGATGCGTAGCATCACCGGTGGACGTCACCGCAGACTGCTGCCTGTTTCGGCCCTGACAGGTGCGTTGCTGTTGGTGGTTGCCGATCTGCTGGCGAGAATTATTCATCCCCCACTGGAGCTCCCGGTTGGCGTGCTGACTGCCATTATCGGTGCGCCGTGGTTTGTCTGGTTGCTTGTGAGAATGCGATAAATGACTTTACGAACTGAAAATCTGACGGTCAGTTACGGGACAGACAAGGTACTTAACGACGTTTCACTCTCACTGCCAACGGGGAAGATCACCGCCCTGATCGGTCCTAACGGTTGCGGGAAATCGACGCTGTTAAACTGTTTTTCGCGGCTTTTAATGCCGCAGTCTGGCACCGTATTTCTCGGCGATAATCCCATAAATATGCTCTCATCGCGCCAGTTGGCCCGCAGGCTTTCGCTGCTGCCTCAGCACCATTTAACGCCAGAGGGGATCACAGTCCAGGAGCTGGTTTCGTATGGTCGTAATCCCTGGCTGTCACTCTGGGGGCGTCTCTCCGCTGAAGACAATGCACGAGTTAATGTCGCCATGAACCAGACCCGGATTAATCATCTTGCCGTTCGTCGGTTAACCGAGCTTTCCGGCGGTCAGCGCCAGCGCGCATTTCTGGCGATGGTCCTGGCCCAGAATACGCCCGTTGTATTACTTGATGAGCCAACCACCTATCTTGATATCAATCACCAGGTGGACCTGATGCGGTTGATGGGCGAACTCCGGACTCAGGGGAAAACGGTGGTCGCTGTGCTGCACGACCTTAATCAGGCTAGCCGGTACTGCGATCAACTGGTGGTAATGGCAAACGGACATGTTATGGCGCAAGGCACACCAGAAGAGGTGATGACCCCAGGATTGCTGAGAACAGTATTCAGCGTGGAAGCGGAAATACACCCCGAGCCGGTATCTGGCAGGCCGATGTGCCTAATGAGGTAGATTGCACAGGCCGTAAGAACCAAACCACGACTGAATGAAACTGGACTGGCGCCAGCAAGCCTGTTCAGACTGGGGCTGAACTTTTCCGGACTCTGAAAGATTACCAATACTCATCGTCCATCCGCTTGCTTTAGGCTGACAGGTTCATAATCAACGCAAACCAGAGCTGTACAGGCTTGGGCGCGGCTTTCAAACCAGTCGTGATCACGGCAATCAATTTTGAACTCTGCTTAACGGACATTTCTGTATAACCCTTACGGCAACGAAAAACGCGAAGTTAAAATTTTAGAAACCCAAAAACGTGACATGACTAAGTTTAGATTTCAGGGGGGAGATCAAAAAATTTCGCTCTGTGCCAGAGCGGACATTCACGGAGCTGGTTCATTACCAATGAGGTTGGGCTTTTGAGGATAAATCAATGATCAGACGCCAACGTAAATCAAAAGCAACCCTGGAACGGAATTGCTAATCCAGTTTCTGACCATCGATTTTTCTAAAAAGTGTGCGTTTGCTACTACTTAGGTAGGTGCAGCTTTCTTAATCACCGGCAGCCACGTTATACAGGCCAGTTGATGGATCGATTGTTATCAATGATATCTTCATGAGTCGGTGTCTCACCCAGCTTACCGAAGCTGGCATAAAGTGAAGGCAGACGGGCCCGTCCTTCTCCCTTTTTCGCCAGAGAGAAAGCGCGAAGCATGGTGGCAGCCTCCCAGTCACAACAATAGGATGGTGTGCACGGCTGCTGACGCCATGATTCAGCGATAGAGCCGGAAAATACGGGGTCAAAGCCGGTATCATTAACCAGAGTCATCGTGACCTGTACTGCGGCTGGATGATCTCCTGCTACTGCAACTGCTAGGCGACCGCGGCTCCCTTCAGGTAGTCTGAAGTGGCCAAATTCAGTGTGCCACTTCAACCCCAAGACCGGCAATGGAATCGCTTTGTAGAGCTAGAGTTAGTGCCGCATCCTCGTATTGAGCACAGCGAAGCGATTGAGCTAGACTATGGCATGACGGGGGGCGCTCTAAAGGTTGAGATTAGAGCGGCCTCGGCAGGCTACTTACTCAGACAATGGAATGTGGATTGTTCTACCAACGCCACACTCCAAGATGGTGGAGCTCAATTGTACTTAAAGAACAGAGCAACACTTTATGGAGTTAAAAACATCATGCTAGCTCCAGGGATTGAAAAAGAACTTGGTAACTAATGCACAAAAACGAACTTGGCGCAGAGAATAAATTTTGATGAAAATAATCGATAACCTTAACAACCTATTAGGTGACGAGCTTCAACAGACGCTGACACCGAATACAAAGTTAAAGATTGCTGCGTCTTGCTTTTCTATTTATGCGTATGAGGCTCTCAAAAAGGAGTTAGCGAAGATAGACTCACTTGAGTTCATCTTCACATCACCTACTTTTGTCGCAGATGAAGTTACCGATAAATTCAAAAAAGAAAAACGAGAGTTCTTTATTCCCAAAGCAGGGCGTGAACGCAGCCTTTACGGAACTGACTTTGAAATACAGTTAAAGAACAAGCTCACTCAAAAGGCGATCGCCAAAGAGTGTGCAAACTGGATCAGAAAGAAAGCGACATTCAAATCAAACAAAACTGATTCTCCAATGCAGTCGTTTGTTGTGACGGAAGCACCTAGACAGCAAACAGAGACAATGAGTGCAGTTTTTGCTCCGGTTAGCGGGTTTACGGCGGTTGATCTAGGGTATCAGCGAGGAAATGCTATTTCGAATTTTGTGCAAAAAATCGATGAGCCAAATTTCACAGCCCAGTACTTACAGTTATTCGACCAAATTTGGAAAGACCCTGCGAAGCTTCAAGATGTTACTAAAACAATTTGCGAGCATATAGAGTCTGTCTACCAGGAAAACTCGCCTGAGAAAGTCTATTTCATTATTTTGTATAACATTTTTAATGAGTTCCTTGATGATATTACAGAGGATGTATTACCAAATGATCGAACCGGCTATCAGGACACCTTGATTTGGAACAAGTTATTCAACTACCAAAAAGATGCCGCGACTGGGATTATCAATAAGTTAGAGACCTATAACGGCTGCATTCTGGCTGATAGTGTTGGTCTTGGTAAAACATTTACAGCGTTAGCTGTCATCAAGTATTACGAGCTCAGGAACAAGTCCGTACTTCTACTGTGTCCGAAAAAATTGGCAGATAACTGGCTCAACTTTAATCGAAACTTAAAGACAAATATCTTTGCTAAAGACCGTTTTAGTTACGATGTTTTGTGTCACACAGATTTGAGCCGAATCTCTGGCGAATCCTTCGGTACTCCGTTGAATAGAATAAACTGGGGTAACTATGACTTGGTCGTCATTGATGAGTCGCATAACTTTAGAAATAACGATGCAGTGAAAGATCGAGAAACCCGATATCAGAAACTGATGAATAAAGTTATTCGGGCTGGCGTGAAAACCAAAGTCCTGATGCTATCAGCGACACCAGTGAATAATAGATTTACTGACCTGAGAAACCAGCTCGCGTTAGCTTATGAAGGCGAGTCGAGCAATCTCACAAAGCATCTTAAAACCACAAAAAGCGTAGAACAGATCTTCAACCAAGCACAAGCCGCATTTAACGCTTGGTCCAAACTCGACCCAGAGACGCGAACAGCTAAAGCCATACTCGATGCCTTAGATTTCGACTTTTTTGAACTGCTTGATAGCGTCACTATCGCTCGCTCACGAAAGCACATCACAACATTCTACGACACAACAGATATTGGCCATTTCCCTGAACGTAACAAGCCAATCTCGTTTCATTGTCCGCTTACTACTCGTTCGGATGTAGTTAGCCTGAATGAGATCTTTGAACAGCTTAAGCTACTCAAACTATCTGTTTATGCGCCAGTGAGTTATATCCTCCCGAGTAGATTGAAGAAATATGAGGAGATGTATGACACGGAAGTTGAAGGCGGAAAAGGTAAGTTAAAGCAAAGCGACCGTGAAAAAAGTTTGGTTGCATTGATGACAACGAACCTCCTAAAGCGTCTTGAGAGCTCCGTATACTCGTTCAGAAGCACCTTGCAATCTCTCCATGATAACCATGTTCGTGTTCTAGGTATTATCGACGAATTCTATAAGCGAGACGGGCAAACCGAAGTGAGCAGTCTCGTTGAAGCGCTAGAGTCTATTGAAGCAGATGAAGACGATATGCCTTCTTATCACGATATGGAAATCGGTAACAAAATCAAAATTAAGCTAATGGATATGGATCTTCCATCCTGGCAGCAGGATTTAGATGGCGATTTGGAGCTGATCAAAGGGTTACTAGATTCTGTTAGCAAAATTAAGCCAGAAGAAGATGCTAAGTTGCAGCATCTGAAATCACATATTGCTGCAAAAATAAATAATCCGATAAATCCTGGAAACCGGAAAATTATCGTGTTCACGGCGTTTGCTGACACCGCTCAGTATCTGTACGAGCAGTTGTCACCTGTGATGTTAAGCGAGCATAGAATCCATACTGCGATGATCACTGGTGGTGCCAGTTTACCTAAGACCACCTTAAAAACCGGACGAAAAGGTTACGACACACAAGAAGTGCTCACCTTGTTTTCTCCAGTTTCCAAATCGAAAGCCAGTGTATTACCTGACGAACCCGCTGAAATCGATTTGTTGATTGCTACAGACTGTATCTCTGAAGGGCAGAACTTACAGGATTGCGATTACTTAATTAACTTTGATATTCATTGGAATCCAGTTCGGATTGTTCAGCGCTTTGGGCGTGTTGACCGTATTGGCTCGGCGAATAAATGTATTCAGTTAGTTAACTACTGGCCTGATATATCGCTGGATGAGTACATCAACTTAAAAGAACGTGTTGAAAGTCGAATGACGATTGTTGACGTAACAGCGACCGGTGATGACAACGTTCTAAGTTGTCAAGCGAATGATGTGTCGTACCGTAAAGAGCAGTTAAAGAAACTACAAGAAGAAGTCATCGAGCTTGAAGATTTAAAAACGGGGGTTTCTATCACCGATCTAGGTCTAAACGAATTTCGAATGGACCTGCTAAATCTAATGAAACTCTACGGCGAACCAAGAAATGCACCAAGCGGCATGCATGCGGTGGTTGAGGCTAAGCCAGAATTAGGGTTATTGCCTGGCGTGGTGTTTGCGCTGAAAAACGTTAATAACAGTATCGATAGAGATCTGCAAAACAGGCTCCACCCTTATTACCTTGTCTATGTATCGAATGAAGGGGACATCGTCGCTAATCATTTTGAGGTAAAGAGACTATTAGATTTAATCCGAAGTAGCTGTAAAGGTCAAACAGCACCGCTCAGTGAGATTTGTGCTTTATTTAATCGCTTAACGCAAGACGGTCGAGATATGCAGTGTTACTCTCACCTTCTAACAGATGCCATAAAAAGCATGGTTGAAGTTAAGGAAGAAAAAGATATTGATAGTTTGTTCAATGGTGGCGCTACCTCAGCTTTAGTGAATACATTTGCCGGGCTTGATGACTTTGAATTGCTGGCATTTATTGTGATCCAGCAAAAGCACCTGATGGAAAATAGTGCTCAGGATGAGGTTAGCTAGTTTATGAACTCACCTTGGATATTTCCTGACAACGCAAAGTTCGGTCGAGTCGTGCCTAAGAACAAAATATATGAGCACAGCGCGGCAAGCACTGGGTTGAAGTCACTTTTTGTAGAGCAAGTAGATCAAATTCTTTGGGCTTACAAGTTATCGGCCAACACGCTGAATATTCCTCAAACCAGTGAGGTCAGTGAAATACAGGTTTTCAGTGTGAAGCTTAAAGGTGACTCGATAGACGACAGCGTACTAAAAGCCATTGATTTGGCGATACCTTTTCCCATTCTATTTGAGGTATGGGAAGCTCGCGGTGAGCAAGGCCACTACGTTGCTTGCTATAAGCGTAAGGCAGAAAATGATCAGTCAAAATGGTTTTGTAGCCGCTATTTACGCTCAGAAACCTTCTATTCAAGTGATTCATTAGCAGTGACTTCAGAAGTTTTGGGGTTGCCTACCGCCATCGATATGGCGGAGCTGTATCAAAAGCTTCTTACTCGCTTGTTACCCATACCCCAACGAGCCGCTGAGAGTATTGAAGAGGTCATTGAACGCTTGATGGAAATTCAGGCATTGGAAAAGCAAATCTCGCAATATAAGAAGAAGGTTCATGCCGAGAAACAGTTTAACCGCAAGGTTGAGCTCAATAAGCAGTTAAAGAATTTAAGGTGCGAGCTTCAAGAGTTACTCGCATAAAGAATAAACAATTTCAATCAGTTAAATAGTGCCACATGCTTTTTATGCAAGGCATCACGCAAAAGGTGAACACATGGACAAATTAAAGATGCACAGCCCCGACATGACGCAGCAAAACATAGAGAAAATTCAGGCGTTGTTTCCGAACTGCGTGACGGAATCAAGAGGAGCTAACGGAGAGCTAAAGTTAGTCATTGATTTTGACCAACTTAAACAAGAGCTATCAAATTCAATCGTTGAAGGCCCGCAAGAGCGCTATCAGCTGAACTGGCCCGGTAAGCGAGAAGCACTACTAACAGCGAATGCACCTATTGCCAAGACCTTAAGACCTTGTCGAGAAGAAAGTGTCAATTTTGACACCACTGAAAACCTCTTTATTGAAGGTGATAACCTTGATGCGCTAAAGATGTTACAAGAAACATTTTTGGGTAGAGTAAAGCTAATTTACATCGATCCACCCTACAACACGGGTAAGGACTTTATTTATTCTGATAATTTTTTATTAAGTCGAGCCAAAAACGATCTAGCTGAGGGGCTTAAGGATGAAAGTGGTAATAGACTCGTTGATGAAGGTGATTATAAACAAAATTTATCATCAAGTGGGCGCTATCACTCCGATTGGTTATCAATGATGTATTCGCGAATAAAATTAGCTAGGAACTTGCTCAAAGAAGATGGTGTGGTTTTTATCTCTATTGATGACTATGAAGTTGATAATCTCAGAAAATTATGTGATGAGATATTTGGAAGACAAAATTTTGTAGCTAACGTTGTTTGGCAGCGTGCATTTTCTCCAAAGAATGATGCAAAGTATCTCTCAGAAAATCATGACTATATACTAATTTACGCGAAAAATTCCGAAGTTTTTGAGGCCGGCAGACTACCCAGAACTGAAGAAGCCAATGCACGATATAAAAATCTAGACGATGACCCTAGAGGAGTATGGATATCAGATAACCTTACTGTTAAGACTTATTCTGAAAAGTATGATTATCCAATAACTACTCCGAGTGGACGCATTGTCAATCCTTCTCATGGGTCATGCTGGCGTGTTTCTAAAGATAAATTTCAAGAACTAGTCGCCGACAATCGAGTTTGGTTTGGGGCTGATGGAAATAATGTACCGAGACTTAAGCGTTTTCTTAGTGAAGTTCAATCGGGCATGGTTGCAACAACACTTTGGCTTCATCAAGAAGTTGGTCATAACCAAGAAGGGCGTCAAGAAGTTAAAGCTCTCTTTGATGATCGAGGCTACTTTGATGGACCTAAGCCGGTCAGACTTATAAATCGAATTTTACAAATTGCTAATCCTAATAAAGATGATTTAATTCTCGACTTTTTCTGTGGTTCTGCTTCTACAGCTCATGCTGTAATGCAGTTAAATGCAGAAGATGGTGGAAATCGCAAATTTGTCATGGTTCAACTTCCTGAGTCCTGTGATAAAAAATCAGAAGCATATAAAGCAGGCTATAAAACAATTGCAGAAATTTCCAAGGAACGTATCCGCCGAGCTGGCGCAAAAATTTTAGAGGGAAAGAGCCATAAAGAATGGAACAAAGACGTTGGATTCCGAGTACTTAAAGTGGACACCTCCAATATGGCGGATGTTTACTACTCGCCGGACCAAGTATCGCAGGGTTCGTTAGACTTATTGGTAGATAATATTAAATCAGACCGCACTGATGAAGATTTACTCTTTCAAGTACTGCTGGATTTGGGCGTCGATTTAACCTTACCAATCAAAAAAGAAACGATACAAGGTAAATCGGTATTCTTTGTCGATGATGATGCACTGGTGGCCTGTTTTGATCTGCGCATAAATGAAGCTTTGATTAAAGAGTTAGCCATAAAAGAACCTCTTCGCGTAGTGTTCCGTGATGACGGCTTTGAATCTGATGCAGTAAAAATCAATGCTGAGCAGATTTTCAAGCAAGTGTCGCCACATACTGAAGTTAAAGCGATTTAAGGGGGGAGCATGACAAATTTTACCGGATTAAAATTTGCACACAGCCTTGTCGCAGACAAGGTGTGCCCAAAGGGTTGCGTACAGGGAGGTGCGCAATGAAACTTAAATTCAAAGTCCAGCCTTATCAAACTGTTGCCGTAGAGTCGGTTGTTGACTGCTTTGCGGGGCAACCTAATACCTCCGGTATAACCTACCGAATCGATCCTGGCATTGCCAAAGATAAATTTGGCAATGCTGGCTGGGATATGAGTGACCAGGATGGGTTTAAAAATGCTGAACTTGCGATCACTGAATCGCAGTTATTGCAAAATATCCATGGTGTTCAAAGTAGACAGAACCTCCCTGTTTCAGAAGCGTTAGCCAGCAATGCTAGCTCTAAGATTAATCTCGATGTTGAAATGGAAACCGGTACAGGTAAGACATATTGCTACATCAAAACTATCTTTGAGATGAATAAACGCTATGGCTGGAGCAAATTTATTATCGTAGTGCCTAGCATTGCCATTCGTGAAGGTGTTTACAAGTCGCTACAAATCACAGGTGAGCATTTTGCCCAGAATTACAACGGTAAAAAGGCACGGTTTTTCATCTATAACTCAAAACAATTGCACCAGTTAGAGAGTTTTTCTTCTGACAGTGGCATCAATGTCATGATCATTAATATTCAAGCCTTTAATGCATCAGGAAAAGACAATCGACGTATTTATGAAGAGTTGGATGACTTCCAGTCTAGGCGTCCTATTGATGTTATTAGTGCAAACCGTCCAATCCTGATTTTGGATGAGCCGCAGAAGATGGAAGGTAAGAAGACATTAGATGCCTTAGCCAAATTCAAACCACTGATGGTACTTCGATATTCGGCCACGCATAAGACAACACATAATAAGGTGCATCGTCTGGATGCTCTTGACGCTTATAACAATAAGCTGGTTAAGAAAATTGCAGTTCGTGGTATCTCAGTAAAGGGTTTAGCGGGCACTACAGCCTATCTATATCTGGAATCCATCGAAATCTCAAAAAAAATGCCAGTGGCTCGTATAGAGATCGAGGTTAAACAACAAAATGGCATCAAACGCATACCCAAGAGGGTCACTAAGGGCGATAATCTTTTTGATCTTAGTAATGGTTTGGACCAGTACCGTGATTTTGTGGTTACTGATGTCAACGCGATTAACGACACAGTTGAATTCAAAAATGGCCATGTTTTAACCGCGGGCGATGCCACGGGAGACGTGACCGAAGAGACCATTCGCCGCATACAGATTCGCGAGACAATTAAAGCACACCTTGAAAAAGAAAAAATACTTTTTAACCAGGGTATAAAGGTTCTCTCTCTCTTTTTTATTGACGAAGTCGCAAAGTATAGGGACTACTCTCAAGCGGATGAGAAAGGTGATTATGCTCGCGTCTTTGAGGAAGAGTACTCCTTGCTTGTACAGGAATATCTTGATGAGTTGACCCTTTTACCGAGTGAGCAGACTGATGCCTATAAAGCCTATCTATCGGCCATTGAAGGCTCCAGAACGCATAATGGTTACTTCTCAATTGATAAGAAATCAAATCGTCTTCAGAACCCCGGCTTTAAAGTCCGTGGTGAAGATGCCGGGCTATCAGACGATGTAGATGCTTATGATTTGATTCTAAAAGATAAGGAAAAGTTACTTTCGTTTGAAGAGCCTACTCGGTTTATCTTTTCACATTCGGCCTTGCGCGAGGGGTGGGATAATCCAAACGTATTTGTCATGTGTATGTTGAAACACAGCGACAATACTATCTCTCGTCGTCAAGAAGTTGGACGTGGTTTACGTCTGGCCGTCAATAAACATGGTGACAGACAAGATCATCCGGCAACTGTGCATGAAATTAATGTTTTGTCGGTGATTGCAAGTGAAAGCTATAAAGACTTTGTCACGAATTTGCAAAAAGAGATCAGCGAGTCTCTCTCAGCGAGACCTAGAAAAGCAGATGAAGCTTATTTTACGGGTAAGACAATTACAACAGCTGATGGACCTGTAGAAGTAACACCTGTCATGGCTAAGCAAATTTATAAGTATTTGCTTAAAAATGATTATACCAATGACGTTGACGATTCAATTGCGCCATCATTCCACCAGGCTAAGGCTAGTGGGCAGTTAGCGCCAATGCCTGCTGAGTTAGAGCCTTACCGCGAGCAAATATTGACCCTGATTGACGGTGTTTATAGTGAAGCGCAATTGCCAAGTGTTGGTGATGATCGTAAACCTAAAAACAATCCGTTGAATGCTAATTTTGATAAGAAAGAGTTTCAGGAGCTTTGGCACAAAATCAATCGCAAAGCGGTTTATAAGGTTGATTTTGATTCGTCTGAGTTGATTAAAAATTGTATTCGGGTACTCAATAAAGAGCTTAAGGTAACGCCTCTTCAGTACACGATTCAAGATGGTGTTCAATTAGATGGCATTACCGACGAACAACTCAAAGCTGGACAAAGTTTCAAGGTGAAAAACACTGAGACTGAAACTCATCAATCGAGCATTCATTCTGCTGTTCGTTATGACTTGGTTGGTAAGTTGGCTGAAAATTGTGTGCTGACTCGCAAAACAGTCGCCGAAATACTGATGGGTATAGAACCTGTAGTATTTGCACAATTTAAGCAGAACCCTGAGCATTTTCTCGCTGAGGCTTCACGCCTTGTGAAAGAGCAAAAGGCATCTGTGATCATCGAGAAGCTATCATATGATCCAACGAACGAATCTTATGATGTTGATATATTCACGGCAGAGCAAAAAATCACTGATATGACAAAAGCCGTTAGTGGCGTTAATAAGCATATTTATGATTATGTTGTCGTTGATTCACAAGGCATTGAACGGGACTTTGTTACCGAGCTTGATACAAGCAAAGAAGTCGTGGTTTATGCAAAACTGCCTCGTGGTTTTCTGATACCGACGCCTGTTGGCGACTACAACCCTGATTGGGCGATTTCTTTCAAAGAAGGAAGTGTTAAACACATTTACTTTATTGCAGAGACTAAAGGAACGATGTCTTCGCTTGAATTGCGTGGCATAGAAGATCGCAAGATTGAATGTGCTAGGAAATTCTTTGAAAAAATTAATGCAGAGATAACGAGTGAAAACGTCAAATATGATGTTGTAACGAGTTACTCGAAATTAATGGAAGTCATAAGCGGTTAGTTGTTTTCGTTTTTATATCGGGCTGTCAGTTCATCTGGCTGACAGCTCACTTTTAGTTACATAAAAATAATTGAAAAATTGAGTCAGCAGATTGAGTCTAAATGTCGCTCACTCATGCGGTTATATTTTAAGTATGGTTGTTGACATGACGGAGAAATAGCATGAATCCTGAAAAGTGAATCTCCACTGCCATCAGATAGAGTTTGATCATGTGTTTTCCTATGTGGCTATTGTGTGTAGATGATAAGTAAGTGATTATATATTTTCAAGGTATAAAGGCGTCCATTCGGACGCCTGAAAATTAATCTTCTAATTCATCTGTCGGTGATGTCTTCTCGCGCCTGTCTGAATCGCCACGGATAATCTAGACACTTCCGAGCCGTTGATAATACTGGTTTTCATATTCTGTCGGTGACATCTGATCGCTGGAACCATGCCGACGCTTACTGTTATAAAACATTTCGATGTAATCAAAAATATCGCTGCGGGCTTCTTCCCGCGTTCCGTAGATCTTTTTCTTTATCCGTTCACGTTTCAACAACTGGAAAAAACTTTCTGCAACCGCATTATCATGGCAGTTACCGCGACGGCTCATGCTACCCTCCAGGCCGTGTGATTTCAGGAACGACTGCCACTCATGGCTTGTGTACTGACTGCCCTGATCCGAATGAACCAGCACCTTTTTTTCGGGATTACGCCGCCATACAGCCATCAGCAGTGCGTTCAGGACAATGTCCTTTGTCATCCGGGATTGCATGGACCAGCCGATAATTTTGCGTGAGAACAGATCAACAACAACGGCAAGATACAGCCAGCCTTCGTGGGTCCTGATGTAGGTTATGTCCGTTACCCAACGCTCATCAGGAGCATCCGGATTGAACTGTCGCTGGAGCCTGTTGGGTGACACGATACTGGCCTCGCCTTTACGTGCCCGCGGGCTTCGGTATCCGACCTGAGCCTTTATTCCGACACGTTTCATCAGTCTCCAGACTCTGTTTACTCCGCACTGTTGCCCGCTGTCACGCAGATCTAGATGGATTTTGCGATAACCATAGACGCATCCCGATTCCAGCCAAAACTGTTTAATCTGTCCTGTCAGTCTCAGGTCTGCCTGATGGCGTTGTGAATGCGGCTGCTGAAGCCAGGCGTAAAAACCACTGTGAACCGCCCCGGGTTTCCTGGAGAGTGTTTTATCTGTGAACTCAGGCTGCCAGATCAGTATTTCCGATGGAAGCATAATAAGCTTTTTCTGCTTCTGCCGGAGGAATATGGCCCAGCCTTTCCAGCAATCGTCGATTGTTATACCAGTCCACCCACGTTAGTGTGGCCAGTTCCACTTCTGTCCGGTTTTTCCAACTCTTACGGTGTATTACCTCCGCTTTGTAAAGACCATTGATGCTCTCCGCCATCGCGTTGTCATACGAGTCACCAGTACTTCCTGTTGAGGCCAGTAAACCGGCTTCCTTAAGCCGCTGTGTGTAGGCCAGCGATACATACTGAGAACCTTTATCACTGTGGTGGATTGTGCCGGACGGCCGACGGGCCCACAACGCCTGCTCCAGTGCATCCAGCACGAATGTCGTTTCCATAGACGATGAGACTCGCCACCCCACGATGTATACGGCAAATACATCAATGATGAACGCCACATAGACGAAGCCCTGCCATGTGCTGACGTAAGTAAAATCAGCCACCCACAGCTGGTCAGGTCGTTCTGCCACGAACTGACGGTTTACGCGGTCGCCTGCGGCAACGGCTTTCCGGCTGATGGTCGTACGGACCTTTTTACCCCGGAGAACACCGGCAAGTCCCATAACCGCCATGAGACGTGCCACAGTGCATCTGGCCACTCTGATACCTTCCCGTAACAACTGACGCCAGACTTTACGCACACCGTATACCTTGTGATTTTCATCGTATACGCGCTGTATCTCTTTCTTCAGCCAGTCATCGCGCTGCGCACGGGCACTGCGTTTATCCGGATGATGTCGCTGTTGCTGACAGTGGTAATACGTTGACGGGGCAATATGCAGTTCGCTGCATACCGGTCCGACCCCGTACTGCTCACGCAGCTTATCCAGCAGTGCCATCACTTTTTCCAGAGGCGGTCGAACTCCGCCTTCGCAAAATAAGCGGAAGCCTGGCGAAGGATATTGTTACTGCGGCGCAGTTCACGATTTTCACGTTCCAGCTCTTTCAGACGCTGACGTTCAGCGGTGGTAAGCCCACCATCACCGCCTCCGGTATCCCGCTCATACTGGCGAACCCAGACACGCAGAGTCTCCGGCGTACAGCCAGTCTTTGGAGCAATGGAACAAATTGCCGCCCATTGTGAGTCATATTCGCCCTGACTTTCCAGAACAATACGAACTGCCCGTTGACGGACTTCGGGGGAAAAACGTGTTTTTTTAGTCATCCTGTTTGCCTCTTTCTCAGGGAGTTTAGTCTCCAGGATTTCCGGGGCGGTTCAACTCCGTTGCCTCATCAGTTGTGGTCTACAGCAACATCCACCATTAAACCGCCAACACAGACTGTTCCGCGTTAAACGAGTGCGGCGGTACTTTCAGCCCGGAAACCTGGGGAGCGCGCTCGCAGGCATCAGTCTGTTATTTGTTGAAGGGGTTATTTCCTGCTCTTGTGAATGGAGTTACCGAGATAATGATTGGGTCGAAAGACTCGGCACGCCCTTTTTTTTATGTAAATTCCATAGGCTTAAGCGATGTAAAACGTTTACATTTGCTGGAGTCTTTTTATTGACAGATAGTTAACATCTTTGTGATAAACATCACATATGCAAATTTTCATAATAACGAAAACAAAATACAGAATAACACTTCCTCCCTCGAAATATTACATTACCCTAACGATAAAATCGGGCGAGTAACAAATATGAAAGTTTATAATTTTGATAAAGTTATTTCACGCGACGGAACCTATAGCGCTAAATATAATAAAAAGGGGCGTGACATCATTCCTCTGTCTGTAGCTGATATGGATATTCCTGTAGCTGATTTTATAGTTTCTGAATTATCTGTCGCAAATCAGAAAGGTATCTACGGTTATACATTATTAAGTGATGACTGGCAGCAAGTGGCAGCACAGTGGTATCAACGCCATTACTCGTGGAAGGTCAACCCTGAACACATTGTTTTTTGCCCACGGGTAGTACAGGCCGTCTCATTATTTATCCAGAACTTTACCCAACCGGGAGATGCTATTGTCAGCCTGACACCAGCCTATCATCCTATTAGTCATGCAGTTGAAGTCAACCATCGAGTATTGCTGGAAAGTGCGTTACTTTATCGTGACCACCACTATGAAATAGACTTTGCGGATCTCGAAGATAAGTTTAAAATGGCTTGTTGTTTCATTCTAATATCGCCGCATAATCCAACAGGAACAATCTGGTCAGAAGACAATCTAAGGAAAATAGCTTCATTAGCAGAAAAATATAATGTTTTTATTATTTCTGATGATGTTCATGCAGACTTCAACTTCACCCAAAAACAACATCAAACAATTTCTTCTATAAGCTCATACGTTGCACAAAACTCGTTTATTTGTACATCTCCAGCAAAAACATTTAATATGGCCGGACTTGAAGTCGCAAATATTGTTATTGCTAACGATAAATATCGTGAACAGTTTAAATTAGCTCTTATTGCAGCAGGTATCCATAATCCTGGTTATTTCTCTGTTCCTGCATTTCTCTGTGCTTACCGCCATGGCGATTCTTGGTTAGCAGCATTAAAAGATTATTTGGTCGAAAACAGGAGCTGGGTTCAATCATTCTGCCAAGCTCATTTTCCAGACTGGTTTGTCGCCTCTGGTGGCGGAACTTACATGTTGTGGATCGACTACCGGGCAATGAACATCAGCGAAGAGCAACTACGCCATTGGTTTGTCTCGCTCGCAGGTGTTGAGATGAGCTGGGGATCAGATTTTGGCGATGAAGGACTTGGTTTTTTCCGTGTGAACATAGCCACGCCGAGAAGCAATCTTACACAAGCATTTGAACGGATTTATCAGAGCATCCCCTTCACTACAGGAGTTTCCCTTCATGAATAATAACAATACTCCAAGATCCCCAACTCTGGTGGAATCATTATTACCAATACTAGCGATGATACTATTGCTGGGATTTGGTTATGCGGCATTCGATCTGCCACCTGAGCCATTAATGGTTCTTTCAACCGTCATTGCTGCACTGTTAGTTAAGCGGTTGGGGTATGGCTACAATGCAATCCTTGAATCAATATCGCAGAAAATCGCTAAAACAATGCCTGCTCTGCTAATTTTGATCAGCGTGGGCCTCCTGATTGGGACATGGATGATAGGCGGTACTATTCCGCTGATGATTTATTACGGCCTTAATCTGATAAATCCTTCCATGATCTATGTGACGGCCCTGCTCGTTACTGCCGTCGTCTCTGTATGCACAGGGACATCCTGGGGATCCGCAGGCACCGTCGGTGTTGCGTTTATGGGTGTGGCTATCGGAATGGAGGCTAATCTGGCAGCAACTGCAGGCGCTATTGTGGCAGGGGCTTACTTCGGGGACAAACTGTCTCCCCTTTCTGGCGATACTAACTTAGCCGCAATGGCAGCCCAGATAGATCTCTATGAACACATCGCTCATTTACTTTATACAACCCTTCCTTCATTGATACTGTCAGCCTTTGTTATGACGCTCTATGGGATGAATAGCGAGCTCGGCGGCTCAACCATTCCCGAAAAAATTCAGCTAATCACTGAAGGATTAAAAGGAATTTATCATTTTAATTTATTGTTATTGCTACCCATTGCCATTGTCCTGTACGGTTCGATTACCAAGAAACCAACCATTCCAATTATGCTTGTTTCGGCACTGGTAGCCATGATCAACGCCAGCGTTATTCAGGGGTTCGCACTACACGACATTGTTAAAAGTGCAGTAGACGGATTTAACGTTTCAATGCTTACCGATAAAGATGTTAATCCGCTATTAGGTAATTTGTTAAACCGCGGTGGCATGAACTCGATGATGAGTACGTTGCTTATTTGTTTCTGCGCCCTTTCATTTGCGGGAACATTAGCCTTGAGCGGCGCTTTAGAAGTCATCGTCCATAATCTGCTCAAATTAGTTCATTCCACAGGAACCATGATTCTTGCGACGATTGCCTGTGGTTTAACAATGATTAGCGTGACCTGTAATGGTCAGATATCAATCCTGATTCCGATTGAAATGCTACGAAGTGCTTATATTGAGCGCGGCCTACATCCAAAAAATCTGGCAAGGACTGTAGAAGACTCTGCCACCATATTTGAACCAATTCTGCCCTGGACTGCCGCGGGTGCCTACATGGCAGGTACACTTGGCGTTGCTACATTAAGCTATCTTCCGTGGGCTATTCTCTGCTGGAGTGGCATTTTCTTTGCGACGCTGTGGGGGTTCACAGGCTTTGGTATCGCCCGACTGTCCAAAGAAAAGCAGCAACAGCTCATGATGGAAACCATAAATGAAAGCAAATAGAATCGGCCTGATTAATATATTTGATAGTAATTAACCACGTCTACACGCCGCCCCCGATTGCGGCGTGATGTCTGTTACTCTCGCTTCAGCCGTTTGGAATTGCACAACCACAGGGTGATCACCAGTAGCAGGAACGCCGCAGTACATCCATAGACGCTTTATGATCGACGAGGATTAATCACACAACCGTGGTGATCCCGATATAGACAATAGTCACCGAATTTCAGGCCAGCGAACTTAAGACGGGGTTTATCTTTGGAATCGGAGGAGTCTTGAGATTCAGCAAGGTGGCCTTTGAATTCATGTTCCTACTGATCGAACCCAGTGCTGACGAGTCAGTACAGATTTTTATTGACGTTGATTGTCGGTAAGGATAGCCGTTGCAGTTAATCGTTCAGGTAAATGTTTATTCGACAAAGCATTGAACTGCCCGTTGACGGACTTCGGGGGAAAAAAGTGTTTTTTTAGTCATCCTGTTTGCCTCTTTCTCAGGGAGTTTAGTCTCCAGGATTTCCGGGGCGGTTCACTGTTCACCAGAAAGTTTCATCCATTTTCTTCCACCCAAGTTGCGGAAGAACCACTTTTCATCCGTCGTTGACAATCCTGACCTGCCCCCAGTATTAGATACAATTATCAGTTAGTAATGTCGGTTTGGTTACCTTCACATTTTCCATTTCGCCATAGTGCTGCAAGCTCTGATGGCGTCTGATAATTCAGTGCTGAATGTGGCCGACACTCGTTATAATCCTGCCGCCAGTCATTAATCACTTTCCTAGCGTGAACGATATCGCTGAACCAGTGCTCATTCAGGCATTCATCGCGAAATCGTCCGTTAAAGCTCTCAATAAATCCGTTCTGCGTTGGCTTGCCCGGCTGGATTAAACGCAACTCGACACTATGCTCAAAGGCTCATTGATCCAATGCGCGGCAGAGCTCACGGGCAGAAACCCCGGCTTTAGCTTCGAGGAGGATACTGATGATCTGTTCGTCGGAAAAACGCTTCTTCATGGGATGTCCTCATGTAGCTTATGAAGACATTACTAACATCGCGGTGTATTAATCAACAGGGAGCAGGTCAGTCCCGCGAGTGGTTGGACGTCAGTGGTTGGACGTCAGATGAGTCATCAGGAACGTAAAAAAGTACGGGCTGCTTATATCCATAAAGTGGAACATTTGAAAGATGCAGCGACTGATGTTGCAATGGTGAGTGGATTTTCTGGATGTAAGTCGCGAGAAAGGGATTAGCCCGTTTGACTATGCGAAAGTCTAGTCAAATTAGAAGGCTTTTCGCAAAGAAGTACACTTTTATTGGCATTTAAAATATACTGTATATAATTACAGTTAGTTTATTTCATAATCAATGCCTGGATACCAAGAAAGTGGCTTTAATTAGAAAAAAGGTGGCCATCGGGGCTGGTTTCCGTTAGGATCCTTGGTTCAAAAAGTGATGAAAAAGCCGATATGAAAAAGAAACCACTGAAACAGTACAAGGTATCCTCGTTTTTCGCAGGGATTGGTGGATTCGATCTTGGTCTTGAGAAAGCGGGGATGGAAGTTGTTTTCCAATGCGAAATCAACAAATTTTGCCAGAAAGTACTTAGAAAGAATTGGTCAAAAGTTCCACTACATACTGATATTACACGACTTAATGCTGATGAGATCCCAGAGAGCAACGTTTGGTGTGGTGGTTTTCCTTGCCAGGATGTGTCGTCAGCTAACCAAGGAAAGCGGAAAGGTCTAGAAGGGGCCCGAAGCGGCTTATTTTATACATATGCAAAACTCATCGAAGAAAGAAAGCCTGAATGGCTTATTATTGAAAATGTTCCCGGACTGCTCAACAGCCACAATGGACAAGACTTCAAAGTTGTCATCGATACGTTGGTCGAATTCGGGTATGGCGTTTCGTGGAGAGTATTGGATGCAAAATACTTTGGAACACCCCAGCGTAGAAGAAGAGTGTACATTGTCGCAAGTCTTGGAGACATGCGCTCCGCTCGAGTCCTTTTTGAACCCGGAGCAACTAGAATCGTTGATAAACAGGGCCAAGGAGAGAGGGCAAATGCTTCCGGAGCCTCTGCTACAGGCCTATCAAAAGCAGATATCTATTCTATCCAGCATGCAAGTATTGGACGAAAAGCAACCGCAGGACCTCAAGCAAAAGGATACAGGAACGATGGAGAAACCTACACTCTTGACTCAAGAGGAAGTTCAGATGCTGTATGTGCGCCGGATGCTGCCTTCCGAGTACGAGCGTCTACAGGGATTTCCCGAGAACTGGACTCTAATCGATTCAGAGCAGTAGGGAACGCTGTCGCGGTCCCTATTGTTGAATGGTTAGGAAAAAGAATTGTCCTTGTAGATCAGCAGGTGCTCAACGAGGCATTATCGTAACAGAACTATTATCTAAACGTAAAAATGATCCTTCGAATAGTTCAGGGCGTGGTGCGCCCTGATCTGTTAGAAATCTTACAAATGTTGAATAATTGGTGAATAGTGTTTTTGAGTCATCAATGATTAACGGGATCGGCCCTGGACGTGGTTCATCCGATGTATCTTCCTTGAAAGCTAAAATACATAATGTCCAGTTATGGGCTTTCAGATCTCTGAGATTTGCAT
>ERZ808028.649-NODE-649-length-26368-cov-5.369480_pt1 | contig 26368 bp, 26 predicted proteins | sample MGYA00380184_ERZ808028 | MGnify/ENA primary metagenome ERZ808028 (study PRJEB31490, sample SAMN06133397) | mouse gut metagenome | isolation source: J8_1 | host: mice | place: China: Chengdu | collected 2015-05 ...
AAATGAGCCCGGTGCAATACCGAACTCATTCTCTTGCAAGTTAATATTTATTTGTCTAAACTTTAGGGTTCACTTCAGATTTGTTCGTGGTCTTTTTTCTATATTCTAACTGAAATATTGTTTTCATTGAGATACTTTTTGAGCGCAGGTATCGGCAACTCATTAAAATGAAAAAGACTTGCTGCAAGCACTGCATCTGCCTTGCCTTCTGTGAAAGCATCATAAAAATGCTCTGCTTTCCCTGCACCGCCTGATGCTATAACAGGGATTCCTACGCTTTCACTGACCGCACGGGTAAGCTCAATATCATAGCCTGTTTTCTGTCCGTCGCAATCCATTGAGGTAAGGAGGATTTCGCCTGCTCCCCTTTTCTCAGCCTCAACAGCCCACGCAACCGCATCAATGCCTGTAGGAATTCTTCCGCCGTTAAGATAAACCTCCCAGCTATTGCCGTTTCGTTTGGCATCAATGGCGCAAACTACGCACTGTGAGCCGAATTTATAAGCCGCCTCATTAATCAAGTCGGGATTTCTAACCGCTGCAGAATTAACAGAAATTTTATCTGCGCCTGCTCTGAGCAGCTCTTTAAAATCATCAACCGTCTTAATTCCGCCGCCCACAGTGAAGGGAATAAATACAGTTTCGGCAACACGCTTAACAATATCAATCATCGTGCTTCTGCCCTCGTGCGTAGCCGTAATATCAAGGAGCACCAGCTCATCCGCACCCTGCTTGTCATAAGCTGCAGCACATTCAACAGGGTCACCTGCATCCCTTAGTTCAACAAATGAAACACCTTTAACAACACGTCCGTTTTTCACATCAAGGCAGGGAATAATTCTTTTAGCATACATATTGTTATCCCTCCATTGCAATAAAGTTTTTCAGCAGCTTCAAACCTGCACTGCTGCTTTTTTCAGGGTGAAACTGCACTGCACACAAATTGCCCTTCTGCACCGCACATTCAATCGGCACACCATATTCAGTAATGCCTGCAACAGCATCCTCTGCTGCATCCTTTAAATAATAAGAATGAACAAAATAAAAATAGCTGTTATCATCTATACCGCTGAAAATGCCGTCCTTCTGCTTAAAGCTCACTGAATTCCAGCCGATATGCGGAACTTTCAAGCCGGTATCACGAGGAATTGTAACAATTTTACCTTCCAGCAATCCAAGACCTTTTGCTTCAGGACTTTCATCACTGCCATCAAATAGAAGATGCAAGCCAAGACAGATACCGAGAAATGGCTTACCGCTCAAAGCAGCCTCTTTAACAACATCAACCATTCCACGCTCTTCCATTGAATGCATAGCATCACCAAACGAGCCGACACCCGGCAGAATCACGTGTGATGCTGATAAAATCTTATCCCTGTCCTGTGTTATTTCACATTCAGCACCAAGATAATCCAGTGCCTTTTTCACACTTGACAGGTTGCCAGCACCATAATCTATAATTGCAATCATAGTATTTTAATCTCCGAAATATAGTAATATCGGTATTTTATCATAAAGTTACTGCACTTTCAATCCATATTGACAAAAGGATAAAAAAAGTATAGAATATACAGCACACGGAGTGGTACCGAAGAGGTCATAACGGCACAGACTCGAAATCTGTCGTGTGATTCAGTCACCCGTGGGTTCAAATCCCACCCACTCCGCCAAAGCAAAAAGACACCCTGTTGGGTGTTTTTCTTTTTCTATATATAGTTGGAGTAATTAGAGACCATAACTATGAATTTGCCATATGGCTTGACATTTGTTATACTATGTCTATATTAATTTTAGAGAAGGTTCATTTATGTGGCTTAATAAAAAGAAAAAAATAGGTTTAACTATATTGTTCGTTGGGGGTATAATTCTTTTAGCCGTTATACTTATTTATGCTTTTACCAATGGACAGCCAAAAACTCCTGCAACTTGCCAACAAGTAACTACTGTGCTTTCTGATTTAGGATATGTTCCCTCAGATACAACATCGTTATATTTAGAAGATGATGCTCAGCTTAAAAGTAGTGTTGCAATAGAAAATGAACAAATCCGTTTCGATTTTTTTGAATTTGGCAATGAAAATGGCGCAGAGAATGTATATAGTAATGCTTGTAATCAAATGCTTGATTATAGGAGTAGTGGTAACATTAGTAACTCGGAAGGATATGCAAATTATTATATGCACTCATTAAAATCAGGTGGAATATACTATATTACTATCAGAGTCGAGAATACCGTTCTCTATGCGTATTGTGATGAAGCTTATATGAGTGAGTTAGGGAAAATATTATCAGGAATAGGTTATTCTGGAGATGCAAATAAAGATAAATAAATATAATTTCGAGGCATAGTTTTATATGCCTGAGTCTGTAAAAAAGACACCGGTCGGTGTCTTTTTTTTATTATATATTATTTTTCAAAATTTCAACCATTCTGGCTGCGGCTTTGCCGTCATCCAGATAATTATACTTATTATAAAAATCAATATATTTTTCACCATACTTAATATTATAGGTATCAATATTATTGATTTCCTCTATCAAATCGCTTTCCCTTTTTACAATGGGACCCGGCAGCTCTGACACGTCAATATAAAAATCACGCATTTCATTTTTATATTCATCAAAGTCATACATATAAAAGAGCATCGGTCTTTTAAGATTTGCAAAATCAAAGAAAACACTTGAATAATCAGTAATCAGCAAATCACTGATAATATACAGCTCTGCAATGTCATTATACGTGCTTACATTATAGACAAAGCCCTTATATTTTTCCAAATCAATATAATTTGCAATAAAATAATGACTTCTGAACAGCACCACATACTCACTGCCCACAGCCTTTTGCAGCACATCAAAATCAAGCTGCGGAGTATATGTGTAGCCCTTTGCGGAATCGTGCTGATTATCACGCCATGTAGGAGCGTACAGTATTACTTTTTTATCGGCAGGGATAGCAAGCTCTGCCTTTATACGCTGTACATCAGCTTCGGTATAATTATAAAGATAATCATTCCTTGGGTAACCGATTTCCTTAAGAATATCTGTATTCTTAAGATTAAACGCAGAGGCAAATTTTTCACTGCAGAAATGTGAGGGTGACACCATATAGGTATATCGCTTTGAGTCTACACGGTGCTTATATCTGATGTCCTGAACAGAATTCATTGCATTGCCGTTTTTGGCATCAATATCATAGCCAAGCTTTTTAAGCGGTGTGCCATGCCAGCACTGCACATAGACCTGGCTGCTTTTTTTCATTATAGCTTCATTGATTCTTGAATTGACTATCCAGAATTTAGCCCTTGCAAAATATTTGAAGTATTCTTTTCCGCCGCTTTTAATCAGCGTAGTATTTTTATTTTTTTTGAGAAATGCAAATTCATCAGGATTTTTGAATGCCCATACAAAATTATAATTTTTAAAGGTATCGTCCTGAAGCATTTCAAGATAAATTGCTTTCGGACTGCAGGAATACTGCCTGCCCATATATGACTCGAACAGAATGGTTTTACTGTCTGTTTTTTCAAAAATATAGTGCGGTAAATATTTAACTTTGTTTATAAAAATAATTACCTTTCTCAACAAAAATAAAATAAAATGGTGTTTTTTAGCAAAATTTAAAATTTTAGTTTTCATATTACATTGAACTCCGAAACTGACTATAACGCAATTATATCATTATCAAATGTAAAAATAAAGAATTAAAAGGAAGAAAACGGTAAAGATTTCAAAAGAAATCTTTACCGTCTGTTTTTTCATAATAATGAAATTATTTTTCTGCGTACTTATCCTCGCCGTTCCAGCTGTACATAGCACGGATGCCTTCGCCGACTTCCTCAAGCTGATGCTCAGCCTCAAGTGCTCTCTTAGCCTTGAAGTGTGCCCAACCGTTGTTGCTCTCTGTGATGAACTTAGAAGCAAATGTACCGTCCTGAATCTCTTCAAGAACCTTCTTCATTTCCTTCTTGGTTTCGTCAGTGATAAGTCTCTTACCTGTTTCATAATCACCAAACTCAGCAGTGTTTGAAATGGAATATCTCATCTTAGCAAAGCCACCGTTGTAGATAAGGTCAACGATAAGCTTCATCTCGTGGATACATTCAAAGTAAGCATTTCTTGGGTCATAGCCAGCCTCAACAAGCGTTTCAAAACCAGCCTTCATAAGAGCGGTAACACCGCCGCAAAGAACAGCCTGCTCACCGAAGAGGTCAGTTTCTGTTTCGCACTTGAATGTTGTTTCAAGAATAGCAGCACGAGCACCGCCGATACCTGCACCGTAAGCAAGTGCTGTATCAAGGCAATGACCTGTTGCATCCTGATATACAGCAACAAGACAAGGAACGCCTTTGCCCTCTTTGTACTCTGAACGTACAGTGTGACCCGGTCCCTTAGGAGCAATCATAAATACATCAACAAATGATGGAGGTACGATCTGCTTGAAATGAATGTTAAAGCCGTGTGCAAATGCAAGAGCCTTGCCCTCAGTAAGGTTTGGTTCGATATCACTCTTGTAGATTGCAGCCTGCTTTTCGTCAGGTGTAAGAATCATAATAACATCTGCAGCCTTTGTAGCCTCAGCAGTTGTCATAACCTTAAGACCAAGCTCCTCAACGTGCTTCCATGACTTTGAGCCCTCATAAAGACCAACAATTACATCAACACCGCTCTCGTGCAGGTTAAGTGCATGAGCGTGACCCTGTGAGCCAAAACCGATAATAGCAACTGTTTTACCTGAAAGTACATCAAGATTACAGTCTGATTCATAAAAAATCTTTGCTTCTGCCATTTTAATTTCCTCCGTAAATAAAAAATATATTTTTTGCAATCGGGTTGTCCGTCAACACGATTGTGTTTTTAACAATTTTCATTATATAGCGTTAGTTGTCTAATGTCAATAGTGAATTTAATTATTTTTCTTAAGCATTTCAATTGCGTGTATAATGTGCAGCCGCATTGCCGTGCGTGCACCGTCGGGATTTCTTTTTTTCAAAAATTCCATAATCAGCCGGTCATCCTTCATATTGTCCTCACTGACATCCTGGTCCTTTGTCAGAACAATCACGCCTTTTTTTATGGCATTGAAAATAATAGGAATAAACTGCTTCACAAATGCGTTATGTGTAGCATTCGCAATACTTTCGTGAAATTTCTGTTCCTCAAAGGTGCGGTCCTCACCGCTTAAAATCTTCTTTTCAATTTCCTCACCGTAATAGCAAATAATATCAATTTCCTCGTCAGTTGCACGCTGTGCCGCAAGGTAGGCACAATCAGGCTCAAACATCAGACGCATCTCAAACAAATCATCCAAGCCTGATGATATATCATTAATTTCGCTGTAGTCCACAATGGTTTTTGCAGTAACGAAGGTGCCTTTGCCGCGGCGGATTTCAAGCAATCCGCTGGTTGTGAGAATTCTTATTGCCTCCCTCAGCGTCGAACGGCTTACCCCCAGCTCTGCAGAAAGCTCAACCTCATTGGGGAGCTTATCGCCCACTGCAAATCTGCTTTCATTTTCTATCATTTCAACGATACGCTGTGCAGTATTGTCTGCAAGCTTGCTCATAGTATCACCTCTTTTAACCCATAATAACACAACGGCTATTGAAATGTCAATAGGTTGTCTGACATCATACAATATATGAAATGTGTTTATCCATATATAAATCTTCCTGTTTTTCACAAATTATTGCTTAACTGCTTGTAAAATGGAATATAATGTTTTATTATATATAATATGGAATAATATTATCTTTTTGAAAACTGCAAATAAAAATAGTATGGAAGCGAAAAATATGAATAAAGTAACAAAAATCAAATATTATATGGAAGCACTGTGTGTTTATGATTTGTGGGAGGACGAGCTTTACCAAGGGCTTTTTGAGCTGCTGAACAGTGCAGAGGAATATGTAATCGGTGCATACAGCAGCTTTTACAGGCTTGTTCTGCGTGCAGGCTCTGTCAGGGAGCATATATCAAAGAGCATTTTAACCAATGAAAATTTATTCACCAGATCTGCCTGCGGCGGCTTTGCTGATGATAAAATAATTGAAACGGCAAAATCCGATCTTGCTATGCTGGAGGAAATTGCAAGCATAACTGCTGACGATATAATCAGTCATATTGAAAATGAAGAAATCAAAGAAATTCTGAATACACTGCCTAAATTCAAAAGCGGTCAGGCTGTCAATCCTCTGAACACGGATTGGGAAGATAAAATTGATGATTTAATCGAGTATCACAAAAGAAACGGCTATGGTAAATTCGCAAAGCATATTGCCTTCACCTGGAGAAATGGTGCGCTTTGTCCCGTAACCTCGATAGACCCCATAACCCTCAATGACCTGAAAAACTATGAGGTGCAAAGGCAGAAGGTGGTTGACAACACGGAAAGCTTTGTTACAGGTCATCCTGCAAACAATGTTCTGCTTTACGGTGACAGAGGAACAGGAAAAAGCTCCACGGTCCACGCACTGCTTAACGAATACCACGACCGTGGCTTGAGGATGATTGAAATACCGAAAAGCACGGTCAGTGAGCTGACGCTTATCCGTGAGGCAATTGCAGATGCACCATTGAAATTTATTATATATATTGATGATTTGAGCTTTGATTCCAATGACAGCTCCTTCAGCGAGCTTAAGGCTGCACTTGAAGGCTCGCTGTCAGGCAAGCAGGCGAATACTCTGATTTATGCCACATCAAACAGGCGTCATCTTATTAAGGAAAGCTTCAGTGACAGACAGAATGAAATGAATCTTAATGATATTATGCAGGAGCAGTTAAGTCTGTCCGACAGATTCGGACTGTCAATCACATTCATCAACCCGAATAAGGCAGAATATCTTGACATTGTTAAAAAGATTGCAGCAGACAGAGGACTCAATGCCGATGAGGATAAGCTATGCTTCAAGGCAGAGCAATGGGCAACACGCCGGGGCGGAAGATCACCGAGATGTGCAAAGCAGTTTATTGATTTTGCCGAAAGCTGTATAAACAGAGGCAAGGAATGGTAAAAAAACATTAATCTGAAATTTATAATCTGTTAAAAATTTTCAAAAATTGTTAACCAAAACAACAAAAAAATATCAATTTGTGATGCTATGATGGTGTCACAATGAAAAGGAGAAAATGAAATGAGCACAAAAATACTTGTTGTAGACGATGATAAAAACATTTGCGAGCTTTTAAAGCTGTACTTAGAAAATGATGGTTACACCGTATATGTAGCCAATGACGGTCAGGCAGCAGTAAACACCTTCCAGGCAAAGTCACCTGAGCTGGTGCTGCTTGATATTATGCTGCCGAAAATGGACGGCTGGCAGGTGTGCAGAGAAATCAGGAAGGTTTCATCTGCCCCGATTATTATGCTCACCGCTAAGGGCGAAACCTTCGACAAGGTGCTTGGTCTTGAGCTTGGTGCTGATGACTATGTAACGAAACCCTTTGATGCCAAAGAGGTTATGGCAAGAGTTAAGGCTGTTCTCAGAAGAACAAACGGTGCACCTGCCGAGGAAAGCAATTCCAAAAAGGTTGTAACCTATGATAACCTTGAAATCAATATTGTTAATTATGAGCTCAAGGTAAAGGGCGAGGCTATTGACACTCCGCCTAAAGAGCTTGAACTTATTTATCACTTTGCTTCAAATCCAAACAGAGTTTACACCCGTGATCAGCTTCTTGACGAGGTATGGGGCTTTGATTACTACGGTGATTCACGAACGGTTGACGTTCACGTTAAAAGGCTTCGTGAAAAGCTTGAGGGTGTATCTGACAAATGGTCACTTAAAACCGTTTGGGGCGTTGGCTATAAATTTGAAACAAAGGACTAATATAAATGCTGCTTAATGAAAAAACCAATGGCAGACATATAAAGAATAATATTTTTGCAAAATATTTTGTTCTGTTTGCAACTATTTTTCTTGCGGTGCTTGGCATACTTGGTTTTACGCTTATCCTGCTCGTTAACGCATATACCCAAAGTGAAAACACAAAGCTTCTGAGAGAAAATGTTGAATCTATCGTAAGCAGTGTTTCCTCAACAATGATTGATCAGGATATGAATGACCGATACTCTATTGAAAAGGGTATGATTTGCAGCACGCTCGATATAGTCTGCAGCTCTATTGATGCCGATATATTTGTTTGCGATAATGAGGGCAATATAATAATGTGCAGAGAAAAGGGTAATGAAATACCCTCTCTCGGCAGACTCCCCGTCTGCACCTATCACAACAGGTTCACCGTTGACAGTGCTATGCTGCAGGGTGCTTTTGAAGGCAGCTTTGTGGGCAAGGCAAGAGTCAACGGAACAATGTCATATGTAGTCGGCAAGCCGGTATACTATGAAGATTTAAACGGCAAGCAGCAGATTATCGGAGCAGTTTTCGGCACAACACCCACAACTGCCGATTCCCTCACACTGTCTGTAATGCGTATTTTTTTCCTCAGTGCACTTGCCTGTCTTATCGTTGCCTTTATTGCAATATGGAAGCTGACGAAAAACTTTGTCAAACCGCTCAGACAAATGAGTACTGCGGCGAAAAAATTTGCAATCGGCGACTTTTCTTACAGGGTAAAGATAACCGGTGACGACGAGCTGGCAGAGCTTGGCAGAGCCTTCAATGATATGGCAGATTCGCTGGACACGCTTGAATCCTCACGAAGAAGCTTTGTATCCAACGTGTCACACGAGCTTAGAACTCCGATGACATCCATCGGCGGTTTTATTGACGGAATACTTGACGGCACTATACCGAGAGAAAAGCAGGATTACTATCTTAATATTGTCAGCGGCGAAATCCGACGTCTTTCACGCCTTGTTGTTGCTATGCTTAATATGAGTAAAATCGAATCAGGCAGCTTTGAAATGAAGCCGACGAACTACGATATCAGCGATCAGATTATTCATATTCTTTTGACCTTTGAACAAAAAATTGAGGAAAAGAATATTGAAATTCAGGGACTTGAGGATTTAACACCAACCTATATTGTTGCAGATACCGATATGATTTATCAGGTGATTTACAACATCTTTGATAATGCTGTTAAGTTCACAAATGACGGCGGCTATATTAATGTGACGATGAAGGATTTGAACGACAAAATCGAGGTTCATATTAAAAACAGCGGCATTGGTATACAAAGCGATGAGCTGCCGAGGGTATTTGAAAGATTTTACAAGGTAGATAAGTCAAGAAGTCTTGATGCCAAGGGTGCGGGACTGGGACTTTATATAGTAAAAATGATGGTGGAAATGCACGGAGGCAAAATCTGGGCAAAGAGCGATGATGAATCATCCGCTGAATTTATATTCACACTGCCTAAAACCTACAGCCCCATCTATAAAAAGGAGATAAAGAAATAATGGAAAATTTTGAAAACAAAACCAATGACTCCGAAGACAAGGCAAGACCGGAGTATTATAACCCCACTGCAAACAACAGCAGTCAGCAGCCGTCAGGTGGCACAGACGGCAGCGGTAATTATTATACACCGCCGAAAAGTGACAAACCTCCCTTTGAAAATACAACCTATCATTATTCCTACGCAAATCAGAATCATGATACCGCTAATCAAAGCAGCTCTAACTACTACACGCCGCCAAACAACGGCAACTATCAATATCAGAATCAGAGCTTTAATCAGCAAAACAATGATAACAAGCCACCCAAAAAGAGCAAGGCAGGAATTATTATTGTAATCGTTTTGGCTGTCTGCCTTGTTATTGCAGGTGTTGCACTGGTTGTCAGCGGTATAAACGGTTTGAATCTCAACGACAGCAAAGAAAACAATACCAACCAGTCACAGGAGGTTGAGGATAAAACGCTCAGTGACAGCGAAGAGGTCCCACTTAAAGATAAGGACAATAACTACACTGTTGCAGGTGTTGCAAAAAATGCAATCGACTCCTGTGTAGGTATTACCGTTTATTCAAAAAATGCAGATGCCTATAACCATTTCTTTGGCTACGGTCAGAATAACAATGCAAACAGCGAGCCGTCAAAATCAGGCGAGGGCTCAGGTGTTCTGATGAGCGAAAGCAACGGCAAAACCTATATTTTAACCTGTGCTCACGTTATCAGCGATGGTGACAGCTTTAAAGTAACACTGAATGATGATACTGAGCTTGATGCAACAATGGTGGGCTTTGATGCACAGACAGATATCGGCGTTCTTTCCGTTGATAAAACGGGCTTGAAAATCGCAGATTTTGCCGACAGTGAAAATCTTGTTCTCGGCGAACAGGTTGTTGCAATCGGCTGCCCCGGCGGTCTGGAGTTTAAAAACTCAGTTACAAGCGGTTTTATTTCAGCACTTGCAAGACCCGTTTCATCATCAATCGGTTATGATACAGACTGTATCCAGACAGACGCTGCCATCAACCCCGGCAACAGCGGCGGTGCACTCTTCAATATGCAGGGTCAGGTTATCGGCATCAATTCATCAAAAATTGCTTCAACAGAATATGAGGGTATGGGCTTTGCCGTACCGTCAAAAACTGCTGTTGAAACAGCGAACAGCCTAATCAAGGTTGGTTATGTTGAGGGCAGAGCAAAAATCGGTATCACCTATTCACCGATCACAAGCTTCAACAATTCCAACGCAATTATTCAGGCACTTGCTGAATTAGGCTTCAAGGATGCAAAGGGCACAATGGTTATCAGTGAAATCAGCAGTGATTCAGACCTGGCATCAAAGGGCGTTCAGCAATATGATATGATTGTTGCAATTAACGGTGAAACACTCACCTCAACGGATATTATGACATCCGTTCTGGCAGACTCAAAGCCCGGTGATACAGTTAAATTAACAATCGCAAGAGTAGAAAACAATCAGATAAAAACAAGGGAAATTGATTGCAAGCTGATTGAATCAAAAGGTTAATCAGTAAAAATAATTACCTTAAGAGCCGACTGTATAACACAGTCGGCTCTCCTATTTATATATACCTGCAATATAACTCGGCTTGGCGAATAAAACTGCAGTGCAATATCACACATCACTTTTAACACCGAAAGCCTTTGCTTTGCGAAATCGGACCGATTTAATCAATCTTTATCATTACATATGGCAAACAATTCAAAGCCGTCAATATCGGCTTTTGGCAATGGAACATCTTTCTCAAGACTTTTCATAAAATTGTGGTAGCATTTTTTTGTTTCATCACTAAGCGAGTCAATGCAATATAAACCCCAAACATTTTCTATGCTTGATAACAGCATAAAGCCTGTTACGTTTTCAATTTTGTGTTTGTATTTTGACATATTACCCCTCCTATGAGTATTTCAGATGATAAAATCATTATAACGCATTTTATCAATTTGTGAACGTCATAAAAGGTCGTATTTGATATAATTGTTGTAGGGCAGGGATTTACTCCTGCCGTTCATCGAATGGAGCAGGCCCCCTCCCTGCGAAATAGGTTTTAAATAAACATAAAACAATCCGAATGCTCTTAGCTTTCGGATTGTTTTGCTATTTGGAAATAACCTTTTTCTTCCAGCTTTTTTTGCCGCAGTGCGGGCATTTCATATATCTTGTTCTGCCTGTATGCATTGCAAACAAAACGCTGTTATAGGACGGAACATACTTATAATTACATTCTCTGCACTCATAATAGCCTGCAACCTGTTCAATTTTTATTGCATTGGCTACACCGACAATAAAAATAAGAGCACCGACAGCGATAAGTGCCACGCGGGCAATCGGATACAATCCTGCAAATGATGCAGTAAATATCAGCACAAAAAATGCCACAGTAGACAGAATACCTATCACCATTTCAAGCTTCAGCATCCGTCTGTCGCATTCTTCCTTTTCCTTTTGAACAGCGAGCAGATTTTCTTCAGACTTTAACTGATAGTCCTCCATTTTCAATCTCTCCCCTGATAATAATTCATTTACGGTAATTCCCAGCTCACTGCAAAGCTCAAGCATTATGGAGGAATCGGGCATACCTCTGCCTGTTTCCCATTTTGAAACTGCTCTGTCAGTAATATTTAATTTCTCTGCAAGCTGAGCCTGAGTCATATTTTTTTCCTTACGGCATTCTGAAATAAATTTGCCGATTTTAATCTGATTCATAAAGCACCTCCCTCTTTCAATATCATTGTAAGCCTATATTCTGCAACAGTAAACATACTAACCGTAGAGTTGAATAAAACACAAAAAGCTGATTAAAAAATCAGCTTTTTGTGTTTGAATCTTTGATTTTTTTTACCCTGTCAACAATCAGTTTGGAAACAACGCCCATAAGAAGACCTGTAATCAGACCTGCAACAAGAAGCACGGGCAGGTAATATGCAATCCTTACCGTTTCCATAACAATTGCCGCAACAATGATCTGACCGATATTATGACTGATTCCGCCCAGCATACTGACGCCAATCATGGAAAGCTTTGTCTTTTTGGCAAGAAGCATTACCGCAAAGCTGAGCACACCGCCGCAAAGGCTGTATGCAAGGCTGTACAGATTGCCGAAGGTCATACCTGCCAGCAGAACCCTCAGCACTGCTATGGCAAAAGCCTCGCTTGGCTTCATTGTATAAAGTGCCACAACCACAACAAGATTTGCAAGACCCAGCTTAACCCCCGGTATGCCGATATTAAAAGGTATTAAGCTCTCCAGATAACTGAAGGTAAAAGCAAGAGCCACCATCATACCGAAAAGAGCAATATTTTTAACTTTATTATTCTTCATATTTACGCAACCGCATCTATATCATTGTCGTTTGATTTATCATTCATAACCGTAACTACCACCTTATGCGGAAGGCAGATAATAGATTCCCCTGTCTTATTAATAGGCTTATGGTTTGCACAAATACCGTCAGGGCAGTCAGCCTGTGTCATAACAGCACTGCCGTCGGAAATCACTAAGGTATTTGTTCCGTTATCCGTTTTAATTTCACGAACTGTGTCTTCGCTGAGCGGAAGCGTGTCCGTTACAACACCGTCAACCTCAATCTGCACAAAGTCGCCGCTGCCGCTGTTGAAAACATAAAGGCATAAAACCAGTATCGCAGCCACAACAGCAACTGCACCGATAAGGATAAAATCTGCCTTTTTCATTACTCGGCAGCCTCAATCAGATTTGCACCGCCGAGGAAATCAACCGCATTGTTAACGCCGTCAATGACAGCCTCTGAGGATATGGTTGACCTTGCAATAACATCAATGGTTGAGCCTTTGGCAGTATCTGCTGAGGAAACAACAGGGAGAAGTCTGCCGTCAAACTGATTTTGGAAATTCTCACCCTGAATCTGTACACCAAGATACTCGGTTTCGTTCTGATGAATAATTTCAACACCGCACACGAGCGTGCCGTCTGCCGAAACAGTAGTTGCCATTTCAATAGGCTCTTCCTGATTATAGCCCACGGTTTTGCCTGTTACAATGTAAGCCACAACATTCCCGCTTGCATCAAGCGCCTTATCAACTGCAGTAACATCAAAGCTTGCAGTGTCATAACCGCTGATGTCAAGTGCTTCGGTTGACACAATGGTAAAGCCCGGCTCATGGTGCTCGTTATACTTTTTATTTGCAAGATTATCAATTGCCTTTGAGCCGAAGATAACCCCTACAGACAAAACAATCATAACTGCGAGTGATATTAACCATTTCATTGATTTCGGATTAAAATGTGCTTTACTGTTCATAATACTGCTCCTTAAATTTAATCGTTGAATATATAATTTTCAAAGCCTGAGCTGAAGGATTTGTTATATTCCTTATCAACCCAGACAGCCTCTACACCGTCAAGACCCTCCACAAGCTTTTTACCCTCATCAATGGGCATATTAAACAGCGTTGTGGAAAGTGCGTCACCAAGTGCCGAATCATTGCAGATAACCGAAACGCTTGCCGCATATTCGGCAGGCATTAAAGTATCCGGATTAATGATATGGCAGTATTTTTTGCCGTCAACAACAAAATAACGCTGATAATCACCGCTGGTAACAACAGACAAATCCGTGATTTTCACATTCAGAAGATAGTCAGTTGATTCGGTATCGGGATTTTCAATACCGATATTCCATAGGGTTTTGCCGTCGTCATTCTTAAAGCCGAAGGTTGAAACATTGCCGCCGATGCTGATTGCGGCAGATGACCATAAATTTTCCTTAGCCCAGCTTGTCATCTCCCTCACCGCATAGCCCTTGGCAATCGCACCCACATCAAGCTTAAGCTCAGGGTCACTGAAATATACTGTGCTGTTTTCCTTATCAATAACAAGACTGTCAAAGGAGGTATGCTCCGCCGCCTGCTTAAGTGCCGTCATATCAGGCAGTGACGCCTCTTCAGGATTATTGCCTGCGTTGTCACGGCTGTAATGCCATAACCGCAGCACCGAGCCAAAGCAGGCATTAGTTTTGCCCTCGCTTAAATCATAAACATATCTGCAGTATTCAAGCAAATCAATAATTCTGCTGTCAACCTTGACAGGACCGTCCTTTGCCTGCTGATTGACTGTATAAAGATTTGCCAGACCCTCATAAGAATTATAAATATCGTAGAGCCTGTCATATTCCTCAAGCCTGCTGTGAAACTGCTCCATATGTGCATCAAAGGCTTCCTGACTTTCATCATAAGCAATGATTGTTGATGCGGTATCAAACAAATCAAGAAAGCTTGATGTGAATTTTTCTTTTTTATTAACACTGCTGCAGCTTGTGAAACTAAAAACCAGCAGCAAAGCTAAAAAAACTGATACTATTTTTTTCATAATATATAAATTATAACAGAAATATATGCACCTTGCAATATAAATTATATTTCAATGATTTTTGTTGCTGCATTATCTCTGAACATTTTATCGTGCTCCACAAAAATCATTGTTGGTGAAAACTTTTCAATCAGCTTTTCAAGCTGTACTCGTGTATAAACATCAATAAAATTAAGCGGCTCATCCCAGACATAAAGATTTGCGGACTGGCAAAGACTCCTTGCCAAAAGCACCTTTTTCTTCTGCCCGTCGGAAAAGCCCGAAATGTCCTTTTCAAGCTGAATTTGCTCAACACCAAGCTGGTACAAAACTGCCTTGAACAGACTCTCTTCAATAGTACTGTTATAAGCAAATTCCGACAGAGTGCCCTTTAAATAAGATGCATCCTGAGGAACATACGAAAGAACAAGACCTGAACCCACTGACACTGTACCTGTGTGGTCAATATCCTCACCCATAATTAATTTTAAGATACTGCTTTTACCGCAGCCGTTTTTGCCGTCAAGAGCAATTCTGTCACCCTGACGCACCTCGAAGGTAACGGCATCACAAACAATCCTGTCACCATAGCTTACCGCAACATTATTCAATGTTAAAAATCTGTCACTGTGGTAAGACAGCGGTATAATTTTTAAATCATCTGCCCGTTCGGTATTTTTGAGCAGCTCCGCTTTCTTTTCAATTGCTTTGTTCTGTCTGTCCTCGGCAGCCTTTGAGCGTTTCATCATTTTAGCAGCCTTATGCCCCACATAGCCCTTGTCATAGGCACCTGCCTTGGATTTTTCCACACGCTCTGACCATTCACCTGTTCTCAGTGCAGCTGTCTTCAATCGCTTTATATCCTTTTTCAGCCGTTCATTCTGTGCAAACTCATTCGCCTGCCTGCGTTCAAAATTTTCCATCCACGATGAAAAGTTACCGCTTTGCACCTCAATATTGCTTCTGTTAATGGAGAGAATATGATCAACACAGCTATCAAGAAATTTTCGGTCATGTGATACAAGAATAAAACCCTTTTTACTGTTCAGATAGCTTGCAACCATTTCTCTCGCTTTAATATCAAGGTGATTTGTCGGCTCATCAATCAGCAGAAAATGCCCCTCATTCAGAAACAATGCTGCCAGCAGCACCTTTGTCTGCTCACCCTTTGAAAGGGTTTCAAAGGCTCTGAAAAGCACATCACATTCAACCTCAAGATACGACAGCTCACGATAAATTTCCCACTCCTCCGCAAGGGGGCAAACCTCGCTTATTACGTTAATGGTTAAATCCTTTTTATCCCTGACAGAGTACGGAAAATAATCAAATTCCACCGAGCTTATTATTCTTCCGCCGTACTCATATTTATTCAAAAGCAAATTTAAAAAAGTGGTTTTACCTCTGCCGTTTCTGCCCATAAAGCCAAGCTTCCAATCCGTATCAATCTGAAAGGTGACATTTTCAAATATATTGTCATAGCTTTTGGGATATGCAAAGGTTAAGCCCTCAACCTTAATCATAGACATAATAAAATCCTCCTGTACTGTAAAAAAATATGGCTGCAGGAAAGTATCCCACAGCCGACACAGCACATTTATACCGCTGAAAAGCGGCACAGCATATGACAAAGCAGACAGATTCAATAACTTTCCCGCAACAGACGCAATGAGCCCTTGGCACACTGCTTATCCTTCTTACTTGCAAGAAAAGTTATACATCCTTCCACCTCTTTCGTTATTTCTATCAGCATTATAACACAAATGAAAACAAAGTCAACCATTCTGTTTGACATAAGCAATCATCTGAACAGCTACACTGCTCAATATCGGGTTTAAAAGCGGAATAGATTCATCATAGGTGAGTGTATTCTCATCAAGAGCACTCACGCCGCTTGAAACGATTTTCAGCCTGAAATCATCCGCACTGTCTATCAGATTATAAAAATCAAGATTTGATGCCAATGCAATAATTGAAAAATTATCCCTGTACTCTGAATTAAGCTGACTTAAAGGAATGGATGATGAAAAGCATTTTCCCGACTGCAAAAGCTCACCTGCATAGACAGCAACCGCATAATCAACATTTGTTCCCGTAAAAAGCAGTTTATCACTGTCAAGCGTACCTGCAATTTCATTTATAATATATTCCTGAGATAAAATACCCTTGATTTTATTTTTCAGCCCTCTTAGCATCTGCGTTGCAATTTTTACATAAAGAGGGGTAATAACCTGATTTTTTTCTCCAAAATACAGGGCAAGCATTGCAAGTGCTGTCAGCTTTAAGGAATATGAGGCTGTGGGTATTCTGCCCAGTGTTTTATAATTCAGCACAATATCACTTTTGCTGGCGCTGAAATCCATAATCCTTATAATCCTTGCGCCGCTGCCTTCAATACGCTTCTGAACACTGCCGCTTTCACCGATTAAAACAACCAATGTATTTTTGTCAAGAATCGGGTTTGAATACACAAATTCACCCAAAGCAATCGGAACGGCAATTATATCAAGCAGCACCTCAAAATTATAGGCACCGAAAACCGCACAGGAGTAATCGGTCCCTGCACCGACAATATAAATTCTTTTGATTTTGTCTATCTTAACCTTCAGAAAATCAAAGTTGATTTTATCCGCCTGAATATATCTGCCAAGCAAATTATCAATTAACTGCCCCTGTGTGAAAATTTCCTTTTTTGTGAAATCAGGAAAACTGTCAAGGCTTGGCGGAGAAACCACTTCAGGCTCTTTTTTCTTTTTTGCAAGAAGCTTTTTCATCAAATCAGTCCTTAATTAATCTTGCAACGATAACCGACATATCGTCCCTGTGGCGTGAATCACCGTGCTCCATTGCAAAATCAAGTATTGCCTGTGCACGTTCATTTGACGTAACCTTGTCATTCACCTTAATAAATTCATCCAGTATTCCGCCCAAATCGGTAATGCCGTCACTCATCATTATGATTTCATCACCCACATTCAGCACAGTGGTGCGTTTTGCAAATTCTATGCCCCTTAAAATACCTGCAGGCATGGAGCTGAGCTCGCATTTGCTCAGTGCATTATTTTTAAGCACATAGCTTTTAGGTGCTCCGGCTTTATAAAATTCACACTTACCATTGAATAAATCGACACAGGCACAATCAAGGGTTGCCAGGCTTTCCTCACTGCTTTTAACCAACAGTGCACTGTTAACCACCTTAAGCGACGAATCAAAGCCAAAGCCTGCAGAAAGCAGCTTTGACAGCAGTCCTGCACCCATGGCACCGTCAAGGGCAGCACGTCCGCCCTTGCCCATTCCGTCACTTATAATAAAAATCATATGACCTCTGCCGTCGTTAATCATTTTAACAGTATCACCGCACAGCTTGCCCTCAGCACAATACTGTGCAAAGCCAAAGTCCATTTTGTAATTTGCACGTTCAATAATGGACACCATCTGACTTTTTCCTGAATAATTTGTACGGCTTTTTTCAAAATACCTGCCGCAGATTTTTTCAATTTCAGCTTTAATTCTCGGGCTGTCAAGCCCCCGTGTTTTTGCAGGTGCTGAAATTTCGACCCTTGTTCTGTTAAACTTGTCCACAATAACTGAAATGTTTTCGGGATATATATCATATTCGCCCAGCATTCGCCTTATTTTGCCTGCTGCCTTATAATCAAAAAGCTCTGCCTCATCAAATTCAAAGGCAAGGTCTGCCAGCATATCACTGATTGAGAAAAACTGGTCCGCCGCAACCATTCTAAGCTCGCTTTCCATCGGCTCAGTGCGTCCCATTTCATTTATCTTTTCTCTGACATCACGAACACTTTCACTTACCTGCGACAAAGCAGAGGAGGCAAAACGCAGTCTTACCACAAGGCTCTGCCTTAAGCTGCCGTCGGGTGCAATATCTGCACCGCTTTCAAAAAATTCATTGATTTTATATCTTGCACTTTCAGGCAAAAGAACTAATATCAGGGCTCCACCGAAGCTTTCCAGAACACTGCAAAGGGCTAATGCCCCTTCACCTGATGCAACGGCAAAAAATGCCATGGAAAAAACAAAGCAAGCACCGACGCTCAGGGACGAGATGGATGTAAAAAGCCCTGCCGCAAGTGCAGAAAACGCATATGCCCCAAGCAGAAACAGGCTGTTCTCTCCGCTTATACCGATAGCAAAGCCAAGACATATCGAAATAATCAGTCCCCATTTTTTTGAGCCGAAGCGTATTGCAATCAGCATGATTGCAACAGCTATCATTCTTGCAGGGGCAAAGCCTTTAATATTGATAACACAAAGACTTGAAAGCAGGGTTGAAAAGGAAATCAGCAGACAGGTTAAATCCGTCACAGGCAAAGCCTTGAATTTCAGCCTTTTCATATTGCAGTTTACACCCTTGAAAAAGAAATAACTGCCCCCCATTGCAAGCACCGCTTCACCGAACACAAGTGCATACTGACCTATCACCGCACCTGTTTTCAGATTCATAACAATACCTGTTGTGAAAACAGACAAAAAAGCTACCAGCATAGGCAGATATGCTTCCTTTTTTGTATTGAAAATATTGATTGCCAATGCACCAAGGCACGCAATAATAGTTGCGCTGAAATATCTGATGGCATCATTGCCGCCGCAGAAAAGCATATATCCAAGCCCTGCACCCACAGTCGAAAACAAAAAATTCTTTTTGCTTGATACACAGATAAGCGAAACGGCAAAAGGGCAGCTCCCGCCGATTACCGTTGACACACTGAGCACAAGACTTGCCAGAAACCAAGCCCCTCTCTTCAATATCAGGTTAAATCGGGCGTTTTTTAAGCTGCCCATATCTATTTTCTTTATTTTTTCTTTAACATTCATTTTTACACTTCCCGTGGGTATTATATTCCATACCTTGTGAGAAAAATGTAAAAATAGATAACCGCTATAATTTTGATATCAGATTAATCAGTGCACAGCAGACCACACCTGCCATCAGCGGAACAAGCACTGACAAGGCACTCCATTTAATGCTCCTTGTTTCTTTATATATTGTCAGCAGGGTTGTAGAGCACGGGAAGTGGAACATAGAAAATACACAGACGCATAATGCTGTGACCCAGGTCCAGCCATTATCCACCAAAATTGTTTTCAGACTTTCCAGCGAGGAATAGTCACTCAGTTCTCCTGTTGACAGATAAACCATTAATGCTATGGGTATTACAATTTCATTGGCAGGAAAACCAAGTATGAATGCCAGCAGCATTACACCATCCATACCAAGAAACTGACCAATCGGATTAAGCACCTCAGCAATCCTGCCCAGCAGTGAAGCATCACCCACAGAAATATTGGCAAGCACCCAGATGATAAGCCCTGCAGGCGCCGCAACAACAACTGCACGAAGCAGAACAAAAATCACCTTTTCCCTGACAGTATCACCAATAAGCCTCAGTACCTTAGGCTTTCGGTAAGGCGGCAGCTCCATAATATAAGAGCTGCTTACCCCCTTCAAAACCGTTGACGTCAGCAGTTTTGAACAGGCAAAGGTCATCAGCATTGACCCTGCAATCATACCAAGCAGTATCATCGCAGACAAAAAACTGTTTTTCACAAAAAACATGGATATAACTGCAATTAACAGCGGAAATACGCCACCAACATTGCGGCAACTTTTGCATGCTTTTCGGTGAATAAACGGTTGAAATACTCTTATTCACCGTACATAAAAATATGTAAATCCGCTCCATCCCACTCGATTTTCTGAATAAGCAGTCTTATAATCTGCCGTTTGTCATAAATGGATAAATCATCAAATAAATTCTTAAAAGATTTAACGCTTTCAATTAAAGCGTTTGTATCAAAATCAATGTTATCATCCGATTGACTTTGCTCTGCAAGTTTACTTTCAAGAGTGTGTAAATATTCGGTTTGCTCTACTATTTTTTTATCAATTGCATTTATAGATACCTGACTTAAGGTTGTATCGGTCAGGCGGTTTACAAGTGTACTGATTTCACTTTGTGTGGTTTCAATATCCTTTTTTATTTTGTCTGTTTTATCGCTATTCTGCTCTTTTTCATATTCTCTTTTCAGATTTTCAAGAGCAGATGTAAAGGTGTCAAAATTATCAAGCTCACCTTTAATATAATCGACAACTAAATCGTCTGTTTGCTGACCTGTTAAATTAGGACAATCGCAAAGTGCATTGTTGCCTTTCAGCTTGCTTGAACAAATATAACTGAAATTATCACTTGTCGCCTTATGCTTTTTGGAAAACATCTTTTCACCGCATTTTGTACAGTAAATCAAGCCGGAAAGCAAGCCGACTTCACTATGATTAACAATCTTTTCTTTGTGGTTATTATGAAAATATTTCTGAATGGATACCCAGTCCTTACCGCTTATAATTCCCTCGTGTTTGCCGATTGCAACAATCCATTCACTGAGCGCATTTCTCGGTGCACCTGAACGGCTGTAATCCCTTTTGTTGTAGGTTGAAACACCGTGTTTACCGTTCCATAATTCAGCATTCTGGCAGATGTCAGAGCCGCTTTCAGCAAAGTAATGATAGGCATTTTCATCCGCAATGCAGTAGACAGGATTTTGAAGAATATCACGGATACCAAGAACGGAAAAATATTTTCCTGTGGTCTTTGACTTAATCTTTTTTGCAATGAGATATTTGCTCACGGCAGATACAGAATGTGTTTCAAGAAAGTGGTTATACATCAGTTTGACGGTTTCAATTTCATCGCTGAACACCAATTTATGCGAGGTTTTGACCTTGCCGTCAACAATAACCTCGCTTTCCTCTGCACCCTGATAGCCTGTCGGCGGTGTGCCTCCGAGCCACCTGCCTGTGCGAGCCAAAAGGTGCATATTATCACGAACACGCTCGGCAATGGTTTCACGCTCCAACTGAGCAAAAACGGAGGTGATATACATCATAGCCTTGCCCATCGGTGAGGAGGTGTCAAAATGTTCTTTAATGCAAATCAGGTTTACGCCCTTATTGTTCAGCAGTTCAATCAAGCCAGAAAAGTCACTGACATTACGGCTCAATCTGTCAAGACGATAGCACACAATATATGAAAATTTGAATGTATCAAGGTCTTTCATCATCTGCTGAAATTGTGGGCGTTTCAGGTCCTTTGCAGAATACCCCTCATCCTCATAGACGAATATATCCTCATCAGCAATTTCCACATCAACCATTGAAAATTTGATGTATTGCTTACACATCTCAATCTGATTTTCAACGCTCTCGCCCTTGCCTGTAAACAAGGACTTTCGGCTGTAAATTGCTACCTTCATATAATCAACCTCCTTGAAAATTATATCCTGTTTGACTATAACATACCAACACAATATGTCAAGTCAATATAAAAATATTTTATCATATTGTTCTTACAATATGATAAAATAAAAATGGTGATAATGTATGAATAATTCAACAAGTAATAACATTGATAAATTATTAAACGAAATTGAAAAAGGCAGACTATCAGGGGAACAACAAGGTTGGCTATCTGAACAAGATATAAAAGATCATTTTAAAAACAAGATAAATAAAGCCACATCAAATTTAAGACTTGATAATACAAAGTTATTTGTTGAAAACAGCAGATGAATATCTTAGCGATAAATTGAACTAAAGCACTTGCTATTGATTAGCAGGCGCTTTTATCTTTAATCAGTTTGTATTATTCTCAACGCTTCAATTTCTGTAAGTTCATTATTAAGATACATATTTTTAGCATAGATTGCTTTGTTAAGCCAATCCACATATTCATCATAAGAAATAGATTTAGGTGTTTCGCCGAATGCGTTTGTTCTCTCCATTCGCTTGTACATTTTATTCTTCTCTTTCTCAAAAGTTTTTAAAACTATATCATTCTCTGCGAGCATTTTGTATTTCTGCGTAGGACCAATCTGTTTACAGGTCTTACTATCCTTAAAAACTCTGTCACAGTACAGAGTTTTCTTTTTTGTCTTCGGAACAAATAACCTATTGCAATTTTCACATTCACAAACGGTTTCATCTCTTAAATAAAAAGTAAAAATCAAATATTCGTAATAAGACCCAGGATTATCAAAAAATAAAATTTCTTCACCGCTTCTTGTTTTAGTAACCTTGTATTCAACCGTATCGTGCATATTAACTTCCAAAACACCTGCAAGAATTTCTTTGTGCCTCATACACATCAAAAGCTTATACACACTCTCCTTCATATATGGCAACAGCTTCATTCTAACGCTTACTGTTTCTAATTTGCTTTTGAGTTCTTCAGGTGTTGTAATATCTTTAATCAGTTTTCGGTGAACAAGATATTTATCAATATCTGCTTTGAGCAATATCCCCAAAACAATATTGTTTTTTAAAATTTCATCAGCAAAGTCATATGCCGACTCAACAGTGTAACTATCACTTATCTTCGGCAACTCATAGTCATAAAGTGCAATTAGTTCATTTCTGTAATCAATCAATTTTAATTTGGTTATATCTAAATCATCAACTGCCACTCGCTCCATAATATTCTTGTTTCTAAATTTTATATATAATCCTGTTCTTGAATAAATACTTCTGTCCATAATCAATCTTCCTCAAAAAATTCAATTTTCACTTACGCATAGTTTTGAGGTTTTGCTCCTGCTAAAATCATAACATAAATAGAAATTCTTAACAAGAAGATATATTTAAATCAAAAGAGAAAGGGGGTAAACCTTATGGAAAAAGAAGTTAAATTGCTTGAAGTAGTTGACGGTGAAACATTGATGGATATACAGTTCCCAAAATCGAGATTTTGTATTCAGTCTTTGTTACCGCAAGGAGTTTCCATTCTCGGCGGTGCACCCAAGATTGGCAAATCGTGGATGGTGCTTGATTGGAGTGTACGAATTGCTAAAGGTGAATCAGTTTGGAATCTGCCTACTGAAAAAGGAACAGTACTTTATCTCTGTCTTGAAGATAGTCTTGCAAGAATTCAGGACAGGCTGAATTGCATAACTGATGAAGTGCCTAATAATTTGTATGTTGCAACGAAGTCAGAAAGTATCAAAACAGGTTTGATTCAGCAGATACAGAATTTCATCATCACTCACAATGATACAACTCTGATTGTCATTGATACATTTCAGATGATACGAAACAATTCAGAATTATCCTATGCAAATGATTACAATGAAATCGGAAAGTTAAAACAGTATGCTGATGAAATGGGTATTTCAATATTACTTGTTCATCATTTAAGAAAACAAGGTGACAGCGATCCATTGAACAAGTTATCAGGCACAACAGGCATCAGCGGTGCAGTTGACGCTGTATTCGTTTTAGATAAGAACAAACGAAATGAAAACAAGGCAAATTTACTTTGCACAGGCAGGGATATTGAACAACGAGAATTTCAATTATCATTCAACAAAGAAAACTGTACTTGGAATTTGATAAATGACAGTCTTGAAAATCCTGTTCCATCAATGCCACAAGAGATGATTGACTTTATTGGGTTTATGAAAGTTCAGAAATATTTCAAAGGCAGCAATACAGATTTGGTAAATGAATTTAATCAATCTTTAAACTACAATCTTACTGCAAAGTCGCTAAAACAAATGATGAACAAATTCAGATATGACCTAGAAGATAGCGGTGTTAAATTCACAAGCCACAGAAGTAATGGTCAAAGACTTGTTGAAGTTTCTTATTTTTTTGTTAGTGACTCAAGTGTCGTAAGTGACGAAGAGAATGTGAGCGTCAAAACTTCCGTTCCTTTCGTCACTTGCGACCCTGTTGGCGAAATCCGGGCAGATAAAAGAAAAATAGGATAACTACTCCAATTAAAATTTAAAAGCCCAATATCGGCACACAGATAAAAATCAAATAAAAGGTGTATCGGTTTAGAGTGTTTATTGCTGGTTTCGCATTTGTATTACGCCACGGCGAAAACAAACGCAATCGGGAGACCCGAACCCCTCTTACCTTTACTTTGCGAAAAGAAAAGGTAAGCCAAAAGAAACGAAAATTTTACAAATAAAGAAAGGAAACTATTTGAATAAGGATAATAACAGAACAGAAATATTAACCTTCAGGGTAACACCTGAAGAGAAAAAACGAATTGAAAACAAGGCACTTTCATCATACAGGTTAGTTAGCATGTACCTCCGTGACTGTGCTTTGGATAAAGAAATTATTGTAATTGACGGAGTAAAAGATGTGGCTAATGAGCTAAGACACATAGGCAATAATCTCAATCAGATTACAAAAGCAATCAACAGCGGTGTGTATGCTGTTGATTTAACTGAAACGAAAAAGGAGGTGCAAAAGGTTTGGCAATCGTTAAATTCGTTACCTCAGGCAGTCCGATGAATAATATCTTTCCGTATATTATGAAAGAAGAAAAGACGGAACAAAAATTAATCAGTGGTATAAACTGTATGCCTGAAACTGCTATGGAAGAATTCATAGCAATCAAAAAACAATTCGGTAAAACAGACGGCAGACAATATTATCATGTGGTACAGTCTTTCAGTCCTGAAGATAATATTTCACCTGAAACAGCACACGAAATCGGACTGAGATTTGCTCAATACTTTGGAAATTATCAAATGGTAATCGCCACGCATACAGACAGAAAACATATTCATAATCACATCGTTTTCAACTCTGTTAACTTTGAAAACGGCAAGAAATTTCATCAATCAAGAGATGAAATGATACAGGCTAAAGAGTATTCAAACAAAATTTGCCAGGAATACGGCTTAACTCTGACAGAAGCAAAAGCCACAAGATACAATATGCCGAAATGGAAAAGAAAGCTTAAAAGTAAGCTTGAATATGCTATGAAACACAGCAGTAGCAAGGAAGAATTTATTTATCTTCTTGAACGATTGGGTGTAACCGTCAACTGGCAGGAAAGCAGAAAGTATATTACTTTCACTACGGATGACAATCACAAGTGCAGGGATAACAAATTATTTGACGAAAGATTTCTCAAAGAAAATCTTGAAATCTATTTTGAACTTGGCGGCTGTGACAGTATAATCGCTGATGAATATATTGAATACCAAACACCGCAAACAGGAATTATATCAGATGATTTATTCAATCTGATAGGCAATCTTTTTAATTTGGAAATGCAAAACAACACTAAACGCAAGTGGATGCCGCATCACAGCAAGAAAGAAATTGAAAAGCTCATCGCTCAGGGTCAGAAAATCACGAATGAAGATTATGACGATGAATACGATGAGTATCATGGTATCGGAATGTCTATGTAAAGGAGTGAAGTAGAAAAATAGATAATGTGTTGTGGTTTTATGCCACAACAAAATTCAAAAAGGAATAGTCCAAGCATCTCTCAAAATATATTTTACCGAGGTGTTTGCAGATGAAAAAGAGCAGAATTCAAAACATCTGTATCCACCGGGTAAAAATATCTCAGGAAGAGCAAAACGAAATTTCAGAAAAACTGACCTATTATCATACAAAAGCAATAAAACAAAAATTGGATGATACAAATTTATCTGCAAAAGACAAATTAAAAATCTTATCGTAAATAGCAAAAGGGCAGTGGAGCATGAATTCAATTCTGCACCACTGCCTTAAAATTATGAAAAGACTAAATATTAATGGTAACTCATAAAATTTTGTGTAAATAGTAATCCAACAAGCAACAATTAAATAACGGATTTGGTAAAATCGAAGTTT